>Ga0137412_10000352_pt1 | contig 31636 bp, 35 predicted proteins | sample CZODoug2_1_16fun_FD_122160 | JGI IMG/M metagenome (GOLD analysis project Ga0137412, IMG submission 122160) | Vadose zone soil fungal communities from Angelo Coast Range Reserve, California, USA - CZODoug2_1_16fungal (Hybrid Assembly) | ecosystem: Environmental > Terrestrial > Soil > Vadose zone...
ACGCGGTCTCCGCCCGTCACGTCAAGGGATTGCTCGGCGATCGGGTCCGCGCCGGCTGCACCGCGATCATGACCACGCATATTCTCGAAGTCGCCGAGCGCATGGCCGACCGGATCGGAGTCATTGCGTCGGGACGCCTGGTGGCCGAGGGCACGCTCGCCGAACTGCGCCAGCAGAACGGCCGCACCGATATCAGTCTCGAAGACCTGTTCATCGCGCTGGTCGATGTCGAGGTCGCCGCGGCATGACCACGGCCGCCACCACAACGGCCACGACGGCGCTCTCCTGGTTCGCCCGGCATGAGCTGCGGCTGACATGGCGCGAATGGCTCGCGATGATGACCGGCGGCCGGCGCCGGCGCAAGCGCACGGCCATCATCGGCCTGCTCTTGTTCGGCGCGATCATGCATCTGCCGGCCTGGGCGGTGATCGGCCGCTACGCCGACCTGCAGATGCCGCTCGACAAATCCTCGCTGATCGTCATCACCTCGACCATCGCGCTCGCATGGGCCTTGATGCTGTCGCAGGCGATCGAGTCGGTGACGCGGGTGTTTTATGCCCGCGCCGATCTCGACCTCATCATGTCCTCGCCGGCGAAACTCTCTCAGATATTCTCGGTGCGCATCGCCTCGATCGCGCTGTCGGTGACAGTGATGGCGCTGTTGCTGTCGGGCCCGTTCGTCGACGTGCTGGTGCTCGGCGGCGGCGTCCGGTGGTTTGCCGCGTTCGGCGTCGTCATTGCCGTCGGCCTGTCCGCGGCGGCGCTGGCCGTCGCCATCACCATCGCGTTGTTTCGCCTGATCGGCCCGGCGCGGACCCGGCTGGCCGCGCAGATTCTCGCCGCGATCATCGGCGCGGGTTTCGTGATCGCGCTGCAGATCGCGGCGATCCTGTCCTATGGCACGCTGTCGCGGTTCGCGGTTCTGACGTCCGATGCCGCCGCGGCCTTCGCCCCGGACGGCGACAGCATCGTGTGGTGGCCGGCCCGCGCCGCGCTCGGCGATGTCACGGCTCTATTGGCCTTGTTGTCGGCAAGCCTCATCCTGCTCGGCGTCGTGATGGCGACCTTCTCGCCGCGTTTCGCCGATACCGCCTTGAGCGCAGCGGCACAGGGGGTCTCGAGCCGCCAGGGCTCGCGCACCAGGGCGTTTCGCAGCGGTTCGCGGCAACAGGCGCTGCGGCGCAAGGAGTTCCTGCTGCTGCGGCGCGATCCGTGGCTGGCGTCGCAGACGCTGATGCAATTACTGTATCTGGTGCCGCCCGCGCTGTTCCTGTGGCGCAGCTTTTCCGATCATTCGGCCGCCATCATCCTGATCACGCCCGTCATCGTCATGGCGGCGGGCCAGCTCGCAGGCGGTCTGGCCTGGCTCACCATCTCAGGCGAGGATGCCGCCGACCTCGTCGCCACCGCGCCGCTGTCGCCCTCCTCCGTCATTCGCGCCAAGATCGAGGTGGTCCTGATATCGATCGGCGTCGTCTGCCTGCCGCTGATCGCAGCCCTTGCCTTTGTCGCGCCGCTTCAGGCCGTGGTGACCACGGTCGGCATCGTGGCGGGCGCCACCTCGGCGACCGCGATCCAGTTCTGGTTCCGCGTGCAGGCCAAGCGCAGCCAGTTCCGCCGCCGCCAGACCTCGTCGCGGCTCGCGACCTTCGCGGAGGCCTTTTCTTCGATCGGATGGGCCGCGACCGCCGGGCTGGCCTTGGCGATCCCGGTCGGCGCCGCCATCTGTGGCCTGACGACCGCGGCGCTGGTCGCCATGACCTGGAAGCTCAGCCCGCGACGGGAGTGATGTAGACGTCCAAATTGCACACATCGCGGGAATTTAGACGGCCTATATCGTTGAAACGACGACGGAATTTTATCGACACGCAACTTGCGCACCGTCTCGCGCCGGATCCCGAACGCCGTCATCATTCGTTCGATGGCCCGCGCTATCTTGGGTCCTAGGCAAAATTGCACCGCCGCACCCACGTGGCGGCACCGCGAGATGCCCCAGAGGATGAAACGCGATGAGCGAAACCATCAATGTCCCGGCGGTCACGGCTGACGCGTCGGTGGTCAGCCGCATCAAGTCCGAGATCGACATTTCCGACCGTTCGCGCATCGTCACGTTTGGCGATCGCGCCCAGCACGCGGTGGTCGAATTCGCCGACCGGATTCTGGCCCAGACGCAGAATCGGGAGCTCGGCGCCACCGGCAAATTGTTGTCGGACATCCTCGCCAAGGCGCGCGGACTCGATCCCGCCACCCTCAAGGACAGCGGATTTCTGACCCGGCTGTTTTCCTCGGTGGAGTCGCGGTTGCGGCGATTTTCCGAACAGTTCGGCAACGTCTCCTCGCAGATCGACCGTATCTGCGTCGAACTCGACCGCAACAAGGAAACGCTCCGCCGCGACATCGCCGTCCTGGACGAACTCCATGAGCAGACCAAGTCGTCGCTCGGCAATCTCGACGCGCATATCGCGGCTGGCAAGGGTTTTGCCGAGGAGTTCCGCGCCCATCAATTGGTCGAACTGGAACAGGCCACGAAGGCGACGGCCCCGGGCAGCGACGCATTGTTGGCGGCGCAGAGCTATCAGGACGCGGCCCAGGCGCTCGACCGGCTCGAAAAGCGCATCTTCTATCTGCAGCAGGCGCGCCAGATCGGCATTCAGCAATTGCCTCAGATCCGTATCGTTCAATCCGGCGACGAGACGTTGATCGAGAACCTGCAGGCCACGACCGAACTCACCATCCCGGTCTGGAAGCAGAAGATGATCCTGCTGCTCGGCCTCAGCCGGCAGCAATCCGCGCTGGCGCTGCAAAAGACCGTCACCGACGCGACCAACGATATGATGCGTCAGGCCTCCGAGATGATGAAGACGCAGGCGATCGAAATCGAAAAGCAGTCGCAGCGCGGCATCATCGACATCCAGACGCTGGAAAAGACCAATAGCGATCTGATCGACACGATCTCGGGCGTGCTCAATGTCCAGCAGCAGGGACGCCAGAAGCGCGCCGAGATCGAGCAGCGCATGGCGCAACTGACCGACGAACTGAAATCGGCGATGTCCAAGTCACCGTCATGAACATGGTCCGTCCAAGGCTCTTTAGTCCAAGGCTCTTTATGAGGCTCCTTACCGGAATCCTTTTCGCGTTGGCGCTTGCCGCCTGCGCGGGGCCGGGTCCGGAGTTCACCATCCTGTCCGGCTCCGAGAACGACGTGCTCGAGCCGCTGGTGCAGGAGTTCTGCCAATCGCGCCACGCAACCTGTACTGTGCGCTTCCAGGGCTCGCTGGATATCGCGCTGGCGCTCAAGGCCGGCAATGATCCGGAGGCCGATGCGGTCTGGCCCGCGGCGTCGATCTGGATCGACATGTTCGATACCGCGCGGCGGGTGAAATCGGTCAAATCGGTCGCGCAGATGCCGGTGATCCTCGGGGTGCGGCTGTCCAAGGCGAAAGAGCTGGGCTGGATCGGCGCCAAGGTGACGACCAAGGATATCCTCGCCGCCGTCGAAAGCGGCAAGCTGAAATTCCTGATGACCTCCGCCACCCAGTCGAATTCAGGCGCCGCCGCCTACCTCGCGATGCTGGCTGCCGGGATCGGCAAGCCGGACCTGATCGAATCCGGCGATCTCGACAAGGACGAAGTCCGCGCGACCGTGCGCTCGCTGTTGCGCGGCGTCGAACGCTCATCCGGTTCGAGCGGCTGGCTCGCCGATCTCTACCGCGACGGCGAGCGCGGCGGCGCGCATTACCAGGCGATGTGGAACTACGAGGCCGTCATCAAGGAAACCAACGACAAACTGATCGCCGCGCACCAGGAACCGCTTTACGCGATCTATCCCGAGGACGGCGTCGCGGTCGGCGATTCGCCGCTCGGCTTTGTCGATCGCGGCCGCGGCAAGGATGTCGAGGGCTTTTTCGCCGACCTTCAGGCTTTCCTGCTCAAGGACGAAACCCAGGCGCGGATCGCCGCGACCGGGCGGCGGGTCGAGCTTGGCCGCGCGGCACCGATCAAGGCCGACGCGGTGACCAATCTGAATCCCGGCCGGGCTCTCACGGTGGTTCGGCCGCCCGAGCCTTCCGTCATACAAAAGGCTCTCGCGCTCTATCAGGAGGGGCTGCGCCGCCCCTCGCTGACCGCGTTATGCATCGACCTGTCCGGCAGCATGCAGGGCCTGGGCGAAAAGCAGTTGCTCGATGCCATGCAATTTCTGCTGACGCCTGCGCGCACCCGCGAGGTGCTGGTGCAATGGTCGAAGGACGACCAGATCCTGCTGCTGCCGTTTACCGATCACGTGCTGTGGACCGCGAAGGCCAGCGGCGACGACGGCGAACAGGGCAGCCTGCTCGCCCAGGCGCTGCAATTGCGCGCCGAAGGCGGCACCGATTTCTATACCTGCGGCGCGCGGGCCCTGGCGGCGATGAAGCCGGTGCTTGACGGCGGACAGCATCTGCCGGCGATCGTCATCATGACGGACGGCAAGAGCCAGGGCACCATGTCGACATTCGAAAGCGCCTGGCGAGCGGACGGCCGGCGCGTACCGGTATTCGGCGTCACGTTCGGCGACAGCGCCGACCGCACCCAGCTCGACGCCCTCGCCGCCCTGACCGGCGGCCGGGTGTTCGATGGGACCAAGAGCCTCACTCAGGCATTTCGCGCCGTGCGAGGGTACAACTGAATGGCGTTGCCGTCTGGGACAAACTGGATCGCGGGTGGCGCGGCAGCGGCGATCGTGCTGCCGCTGCTGGCGATCGGCGCGGACATGCCGTTCTGGATGGCCGGCATCATCAGCGCGGCGGCAGGCGGCGGACTGGTCGTCCTGTTCTCGCCACGTAAGCTGTTCGAGCAGCTCGATTTCAGCGGCGCCAACCGGGGCAAAATCGAATTCGCCCGCGAGCTTTTGACCGACGCCGAGCCGGTCGCGGCCCGGCTCGAGGACGCGGTACGTGCGATCCGCACGCCAAAAGTCGCCGACCGCGTACGACATTTGGCCGGCATTTCCCGCGAGATTTTCGCCGCGGTCGAAAAAGATCCCTCGCGGGTCGATCGGGTGCGCCGGCTTTTGACCTATTACCTGCCGCGCGCGGCCGATATCGCCGAGGCCTACGGGTCGCTCGAGCAGAGCAAGGCCCAGGACACCGCGCGCATCACCGCGACGGGCGACCTGATCGAACGGCTCGATGCCGCGTTCACGCATTACGCCGCGAATCTGCAGGCCGCCGATCTCGGTAACCTCGACATTGAACTCAAATTGCTGAAAGACTCGCTCGATGAGGATCTCGGCGCAGCGCCGCGCGCAGGCGCTCCGCCGGATCAAGGCCAGAGGAGGGCTTGATGGCCATTTCGCGTCGGGCCTTTGGCGTCGGGCTGCTTGCCGCCAGCGCAACGGCGACGGGCGGCTATGTCTACCTGCGTCAACACCCGGAAATCGCCGGCCGCTTCGGCGAGCCGAGACGGCTGTTCGGATTCGCCGGCGGTGAGAAGGAAGGCTTTCTGGCCAATGCGCGCGTCCGCGACCTGCTGGAGCGCCGGTTCGGGCTGATCCTCGACGCCCGCCGCGCCGGATCGGTCGAGATGGTACGCGAGCGCACGCTGCTGGATCAGAAGCCCCAGTTTCTCTGGCCTTCCTCGTCTGTCCTCGTCGAGGTGGCCCGCAATTCGGGGCTGAAGATCTCGCGCGACCAGGTGATCTTCAATTCGCCGATCGTGCTCTATTCATGGGACCGCATCGCCGACGGCTTGGTGAAGGGCGGCTTCGCGACACCCGCCGGCGGTCCGCGATACACGGTCGACCTCCTGAAAATCCTGAAGGCCATCATCGCGGGCGAGACCTGGGCCGCGATGGGCGTCGCCGACCTGTTCGGCCGCGCGCGGATCGTCTCGACCGATCCGAACAAATCCAATTCGGGTTTCATGTTCGCCGGCCTTGCGGCCAGCCTGTTCAGCGGCGACGTCGTCGTGCTGGATTCGCTCGGCCGCATCGATGGCGATGTCGCGACCGTGTTCCGCCGCATGGGATACAAGCCGCCCTCGTCGGGCAAGCTGTTCGACGACTATGTGGCTGGCGGCGCCGGCGCCCAGCCCCTCATTGTCGGCTACGAGAACCAGTTGATCGAATGGGTCCTGCAGGACGCCGATCGCTGGAAGCGGGTCGAGGCGAGCGCGCCGTCCAAGCCGGTCATTCTTTATCCCCAGCCGACGGTGTTCTCGGCCCACCCGCTCATCAGCATCGAGCGCGCCGCCGATGACCTGATCGATGCGCTGGTCAGCGAGAGCCTGCTCGAACTGGCCTGGGAAGAGCACGGCTTTCGCGGCCCGCTCGGAACCATCGGCAAGGCCCGTAACGCGCTGTTGCAATCGCGCCTGATTGAACGGATCGATTCGGTTCTGCCGATGCCTGACGCACCAGTCATGCTGGCGCTGCTGAACCTGCTGGCGGCGGCCTGAGGGGTTCCTCAGCGTCTTGGTAGCAAAGCTTTTTTGCCTTACACAGCCGGGGCGAAATAGAGGGCTGTCATGAGCACACTCATCGTTACCGCAAAGGGCCACGTCATGTTCAGCAAAGACCTGCTGGAACATCTGGGTGTGCGCCCCGGCGAGAAAATCGCCGTGGGCAAGCTCCCAGATGGGCGAATCGAGTTGAAGGCGGCCAAGCCGGCCGAACGAATATCGGACGTCTTCGGCTCCTTGAGAACGAAAAAAAAGGGCCGATCCCTTTCGATCGACGACATGAACAATATCATTGCTCGGGGTTGGGCCGGCAAACGATGAATATCACAGCCGCGCGGCCGCTGTTCTGAAATTACAACTCATTGCGCCCCGACCACCTCCATCACCGCCGCGGCAAACGCCTCCGGCTCCTCCTGCGGCAGGTTGTGACCGGCGCCGGGGATGACGCGATGGATACGGCGGCCGGTGAATTTTGCCGCGCTCGGACTGCCGTCGGTGACACGGGCAACTCCATCGGCATCGCCGTCCAGCGTGATGGCCGGGACCGTGATCGGCGGCAACGTCGCCAATCGGTGCTGGATATCGGCATAGCTCGGGTCGCCCTCGGCAAGACCGTAACGATGGCGATAGCTGTGGATGACGATGTCGACATAGTCGGGATTGTCGTGCGCGATCGAGGTCCGCTCCAGCATGGCCTCATCGAAATGCCAGTTCGGCGACCACTGCTCCCACAAAATCCGGGTGATGCCGCGACGGTCCGCGGCAAGCCCGGCGCGGCCGCGCTCGATCTGGAAATACCATTGGTACCACAGCGGGACCTCGCGCGCCGGCGGCGCCGGCGCAAGCGCGTTCGCGATGTCCTGGATCAGATAGCTGTTGACGGATACGAGCCCGATACAGCGCTCCGGCCACAGCGCAGCGCCAATGCACGCCGCCCGTCCGCCCCAGTCATAGCCGGCGAACACCGCGCGCGGAATCGACAGCGCATCCATCAGCGCCATCAGGTCCGCGCCGATCGCGGCCTGCTCGCCGGAGCGTGGGGTCGCCGCATCGTGAAAGCGCGTCGGGCCGTAGCCGCGCAGATAGGGCACGATGACGCGGCAGCCCTGGGCGGCCAGCAGCGGCGCGACATCGACATAGGAGTGGATGTCATAGGGAAAGCCGTGCAGCAGCATCACGGCCGGACCATCGGCCGGCCCCGCCTCGTGATAGGCAATGCTGAGAACGCCGGCATCGATCTGGCGAAGCGGTTCCAGACGCTGCGCGGAGGATGCGCGAGAATCGGCGCTAAGATTCATGGCTGCAACTCCCGGTAAGCCGTGCGCGGGCGACTGCCCACGGTGGATTGATCGGGTCATGATAGTGCCGATCGGGAATAGGCGATACACTCGCGCCGTCATCGCAGACAAGGGCCCTGCCATGTTGCGCACCGTCTCAGCCGTCCTCGCTGTGCTCGCGTCAATGATTGTGCCGGCGCGCGCCGAGGACACCCCGCGCAGCGAGTGCCTGGCGATGGCGAATGCGCCGCCCCGCGTCACGCCGGTCAGCCTTCGCAAGGCCGCCGCTGGGACGGAGGAAGTCGCCATCACCTATGGCGGGCACTCCACCTATTTCATCGACACGCCCGGCGGGGTGCGGATCGCGACCGACTATAGCGGCGCCTACCAGATCGGCCGCCTGCCGGACGTCGTCACCATGAACCGCGCCCACTCGACGCACTACACGCTGTTTCCGAATCCCAAGATCCCGCACGTGCTGCATGGCTGGGGCGAGGACGGGCAGCCCGCCAAGATCGCCGAGCGCATCGGCGACGTCTTCATCCGCAATGTCACCACCGACATCCGCCGCTTCTATGGCGACACGTCCGGGATCGACATGATCAAGGACGGCAACTCGATCTTCATCTTCGAGGTGGCGGGGCTGTGCATCGGCCATCTCGGCCATCTGCACCACCAGCTCGACGACACCCATTTCGCGGCGATCGGCCGGCTCGACATCGTGATGGTGCCGATCGACGGCACCTACACCATGTCGCTGGACGGCGTTTCCGACATCACGCGGCGCTTGAGGGCCTCCGTGGTGCTGCCGATGCACCGGTTTGCGACGCCGCTGGATGAGTTCATGGAGAAGATCGGCAAGCAGTTCGAGATCGACCGGCGCAGCGAACGGACGCTTCGGATTTCAAGGGAGTCGTTGCCCACCACGCCGACGGTCATTATCCTGGACGGGGTTTGATCGCGATACCCCTCGACCCACACAAGAAAAACAATCCGGGAGAAGACATCCATGGCCGTCAGCACCGCGCCCGCCTCGAAGAGCGGGCTCTATGCCGATCCGCGCGAAGACTGGCTCGCGCAGTACAAGGAAGACATCCTCGATCCCGCGCGGCCGATCGTCGACCCGCATCACCATCTCTGGGATCGCGGCGGCCTGCGCTACATGATCGAGGAGATGGCCGACGACATCGCATCCGGCCATAACATCATCGCTACCGTCTATGTGGATTGCCGCTCGATGTACCGCGCCGCGGGGCCGGAAGCGTTCCGCCCGGTCGGCGAAGTCGAGTTCGCCAACGGCGTCGCCGCGATGGCCGCGAGCGGGAGCTACGGCAAGGCGCTGATCTGCAACGGCATCGTCAGCCACGTCAATCTTCTGCTCGGCGACGCCGCCAAGGCCGTGCTCGAGGCCGAAATCACCGCCGGCAATGGCCGCTTTCGCGGCATCCGCCATTCCTCGGCATGGGATGCCGACCCCAATGTCGCGCACATGTATGCGACGCGGCCCAAGGGGCTGTTGCTCGACTCCACATTCCGCAAGGGATTTGCCTGCCTTGCCCCGCTCGGCCTGAGCTTCGACGCCTGGCTGTTCCACCCGCAATTGAACGAGTTCGTCGAACTCGCCCGCGCCTTCCCGGACACGAGAATCTGTCTCGACCATTGCGGCGGCCCGGTCGGCATCGGCAGCTATGTCGGCAAGCGCGAGGAGATTTTTCCGGTGTGGAAAGCCTCGATCCAGGAAGCCGCCAAGTGCGAGAACGTGGTGGTCAAGCTCGGCGGGCTTGCGATGTGCCTGCTCGGCCATGATTTTCACCTGCGGCCGACGCCGCCGTCCTCGGAGGAAGCCGCCAGCGCCTGGCGACCCTATCTCGAGACCTGCATCGAGGCGTTCGGACCGAACCGTTGCATGTTCGAGAGCAATTTCCCGCCGGACAAAGGCCAGTGCAGCTATCAGGTGATCTTCAACGCCTTCAAGCGCATCGCCGCGCACTATTCCGAGGCCGAAAAGACCGCGCTGTTCTCACAAACGGCCACGGATTTTTATCGGCTGAAATTGGATGAGGCCTGACCCATGGATGCAGCGCGCGGCTCGGTCGGGCGATACGAGGCCGCGCGATCGACCATGACAAGACAGCGAGGATCGATCGAACGGGTAAGTAGCCACGGCCGATCAGCATCCATCCACTATTCGCGCACCACATAGGTGTAGAACCTGACGGTGCCATCCCCTTTGGTCTCGCGGTAGATGCCCTGGATCTCGACCTCGAAGCCCGGAAAAAGATTGGCGCCGCGTTCGAACATGTCCAGATAATCCAGCACTGGCTGCGCGCGCTGGTCGAGCCGCTCACCCGGAACGATGCTGGCGATCCCAGGCGGATAGACCACGAACATCGTTGCAGCAATGCGGCCCGCGGCCTCCGCGACCGGTATATAGTCGACATTGTTGCGCACCATCTCCCGCACGGCCTGATCAGGTGGCATCGCCATCTTGGGCAAATGATCGGGCGCGAACTGCGCCCGCTGCAACGCGCTGGTTGCGCTGTCGCGGAAAAAGCCGTGCATCTCCGCGCACAGTTCGCGCAATCGCACACCGCCATAGCGCGCCGGACGGCGGCGCACGAACTCCCCGATGACGTCATCGAGCCTGGCGTTATCGTCATGCAGCTTCTTGAAAGCCACCAGGGCGCTCAGCAGCGTGCCGGCCTTGCTGGACTCGACTCCCGGCGTGAGCAGGAACAACAGCGAGTTGAGGTCGTTTTTCTCCGGCACCACCCGGTTCTCGCGCAGATATTGCGCCACCACCGGCGCCGGTATGCCGTAATCCGCGTAGGCGCCGCTGTCGCGGTCAAAGCCCGGCGTCAACAGCGTCAGTTTGTTTGGATCGGTCATCGCGTAACCGGGCGCAACCTGTGTAAAGCCGTGCCACCGGGCGCCCGGCAACAGTTCCCAATACTGAGAATTGCCAGCCAGATCGTCGGTGGGCACGTCTTCCCAGGCCACCTCGCGGAGGGTTTCGCTCTCGCGGTCGAACAGGGTGACGCGATCGGGAACGAAAGCCTCGAAGAACCAGCGCCGTGAAGGGTCGTTCTCCCTTTCATCGAACTCGCGCCGTATCGCGCGGATTTTCTTCCGCAGTTCGATACCGAGCCGGATGGTGTCGTCCCACAGCACCTCGCCGGAACGCCCTTTCATCATCTGCGCACCGACGTCCAAGGACGCGAACAACGGATAAAATGGCGAGGTCGATGCATGCAGCATGAAAAATTCGTTGAAGCGGCGATGTTCGATCCGGCGGCGCTGCCCCTTGATGTGACGATCCCTGACATGGATTTGCGACGCCTGCGAAAACCCCGCGAGTTGCTTGTGGGTTGATTGGGTCGCGATGATGCCGGGCTGCTCAGGGCCGAGATGAGTGAGCCCCATGGCGAAGCGGCCGGCAAACAGCGGGTGGAATTTCATGAACCCTGCCCATGCCTCGTCGAACAGGATGTAATCGCACAGGTGCCCGATCTTCTCGACAATCATGTCTGCGTTATAGATCGTGCCGTCATAGGTGCATTGCTCGATCACCGCGACGCGGAACGGCCGATCGCGACGCCAGGCTTCCTGGTCAGAGATCAGCGGGTGGTTTCGGATCTTTTCGCGGATTCGGGCCTCGTCGAACGCGTCGTGAAAAATCGGTCCAACCAGACCGTGGGCGTTGCGGTCGGTTTCGAGAAAAACCGGAATGCCGCCGCCGATGAACAGGGCGCCATGATGGGCGGCCTTGTGGTTGTTGCGGTCGAACAACACCAGGTCGCCCTGGGCAACCAGCGCGGAGAGCACGATCTTGTTCGACGACGAGGTCCCATTGAGCACGAAATAGGTCTTCTCGGCGCCGAAGATCGCGGCAGCCTCCTGCTGGGCCCTCAGCGCCGGTCCCTCATGAACCAACAGGTCGCCCAGTTCGAGCACGGAATTGTCGAGATCGTCGCGAAATATGTCCTGGCCGAGATGCTCGACAAAAATCCGGCCGATCGGACTTCGGTTGTAGAAGATGCCGCCATTATGGCCCGGGCAGGTCCATAGCTGGTTGCCGCGCTCGGCATAATCGACCAGCGCGCCGAAGAACGGGGTCTTCAGGGTCTCGCCATATTGCTTGAGCCTGCTCACCAGATTCCTGGCGATGAACTCCGGCGTCTCTTCAGCCAGGAAGATATAGCCATCGATATAATCGAGCACCTCGACGGGGATATCTTCGAGGCGCTTTCGCCGCACCAGGATCACGATCGGCATTTCCAGGCCGCGCCGGCGCATCAGGTTGATCAAGCCGGCGGTTTTGCCTTCGAGGCCCTTCTTGCCCCAATCCACCACCATGCAGCCGATGGCAGCATCGGTCTGCACGGCAAGCTCGGCATCTTCGACCCGCCGCGCCCGCACGACCTCAAAACCGAGTTTCTCGATCTCGACGGCAATTTGATCCAGACGCCGTCCTTCAAGGTCTTCGACATTGAATGTCGGAGCACAAATCAGGACGGTCAAATGTCTGAAGAAGTCCATGCCACCCTGCCGGTTCTTTTCCGCGTCACGCCGACGACGTTGCCGGGAAACGGTTGTTGGTTTGGGAGATGCCTAGACGAATATTGATCGAATATGCGAATTGGATGACAGCCGCATCGGATGGATCAGGCGGGCTGAAATGCACCAATTTCATCCGCGCTGGGGCAAGGCGGAGCCATAGGCGCGCAAGAACGCCGCCGTCGCCGCCTCCGCGCGTCGTGTGATCTCGCGTGGGCTCGGGCGATCGGCGACGCGGAGCAGCAGGTTCATCATCTGGCTGCCCCACAACAGCCCGAAGAAGTGCTCGGCCATCTCGGCCGGCTCGCCACTGAGGAGCCCGGCCGCGCGGGCACGGGTCATGATCTCCCGGAGCGGCATGCGGCTGGCCGCGATGCCGGCCTCGTTCAGCGCGGTCGCGGCTTCCGGCGCCCGGATCGCCTCCGCGATCGCGAGCCGAAACACGGCGACCACGGTGGGATCGCTGATCTCCCGCAGCATGGTGCCCCCGAACGATGTCAGCGCGCGCGCCAGCGTCTCGCGATCGCCTAGCTCGGGCCAGTCGGCCGGCATCCGCAATCGCCTGGCGCGCTCGCCGATGCAGGCGGCCAGCATCTCCTGCTTGCTGCCGAATTGCGCATAGAGCTCGCGCTTGGAGACGCGGGCGCGGGTCGCGATCTCCAGCGTGCTGGTCTCGGCGAAGCCACGTTCCATGAAGGCTGAGAACGCCGCCTCCAGAATGCGCCGCCGCACCGAGGCTTCGCCAGCGTCTTCGGTTGGCCGCTTCACAACTTCTTTAGCGCTCATGCTGATACCTTGACTTGGTACTCTATAGTACCATACCTTCATCGCAATGGTACCATACGGTACCGTACGCATCAAAGAGGTGAAGCCATGACAAAACCTGTTCTCGTCACGTCCGCTTCCGGCGGCCGGCAAGGCAAGACCGGCCGGCATGTGTCCGAAATGCTGCTCCGGCGCGGCGTGCCGGTACGCGCTTTCGTCCGCAGCATCGACGAACGCTCGGAGCATTTGCGCGCGCTCGGCGCCGAGATCGTCCAGGGCGACTTTCTCGACATCCGCTCGGTGCAGCGCGCGGTCGAAGGCATTTCGGCGGTCTATTTCGCCTATCCCGTCCAGGACGGACTGATGGATGCGACCGCCGCGATGGCGCTGGCCGCACGGGAAGCCGGTGTCTCCCGGCTGGTCAATCTGGTGATGCTGCGATCTTCGCCCGACGCCCCCACGCCGCGCATGCGGCAGAACTATCTCTCCGAACAGGTGTTCGAATGGGCCGGCATCGGCGCGGTGCATGTCCGCGCGACCGTGTTCTACGAAAATCTCGGCGCGATGGTCCGCCAGAGCCTACCGGCGCAGGGCGCGATCCGGCTGCCCTGGGGCAGCGAAGGCACGGTCTTGCCCCTGGTTGCGGCCGAGGACGTGGCCCGCGTCGCGGCCGGCCTGTTGACCAGTCCGCAGCTTGCGGCCGGCACCGCCTATCCGTTGATCGGAACCACGATTTCGCTGAAGGAGATCATCGCGACCTTCGCCCGCGTGCTCGGCAAGAACGTACGCTATGAGGAGATATCGGATGAAGAGTGGCGCCGCGACGCGCTGACGCGCGGCTACAATGCCCATGCGATCGAGCATCTCTCGGCGCTATGGCGGGCGATCCGGGGGGCGGCGATCGATCCCAACGATCCCAGCTACGGGGTGAGCGATACGATCGAAGGGATCGGCGGCGCGAGGCCGAAGACCTTCGAGACTTTCGTGCGCGAAGGGCAAGGTGAGTTGCTGGCGAAATCGGCCTGACGAACCTCCTGATGGCGCCGCTTCGCCTGGTGATAGCTGCGGCGCGGTCCTTGGTTCAGCCCGCGCCCATCAGGCCGGCGGCCTGGCGCTCGCCGGGCGGCAGCAGGATGCGCTTGACCTTGCCGATCACGCGCAGCGCAAAGCCGAGCCAGACCGGCTGGGTCTTGCGGCAGAAGGCGAGTTTCTTGACGTGTCCCTCGACATGCCATTTGGCATGCGCGCCGTCCTTGAAGAACACGACATCGCCCGGACCATAACGGGTCGGCCGCATCGCGTCGTTCTCGAGCACGATCGAGCCTTCGACAGCACGCACGAACGCGCCTCCGGCTTGCTCTCGATGACCCAGGACGGCTCGATCGGCCGCGGCGCCAGATCCACGGTGAGCTTGGCCGTTTCAATCGGTTCGCGGGACATGAAACCTCGTCAAAAAAATCGGAGGCGACCGGTCCAGTTGATCGGCGATCCTTTAAGCCTTTGTTACGGGATCACCTTGAAATCAGCTGCAATTCGCCGCGCGAGCCCCGACGATCGTCCGCGTCGTGATTACTTTTTCCAGCCGATGCACCCTTGGGATGCGGATCGCTGTAATGTAAATCTCAAGGCCAATCGTCACGCCCGCTTGGGCCAGCACCCGAGATAAAGAACATGTGATGGTCACATTTTGATCGCTGCTTCGGGCTTAGTTGCGCGCCGAACGGGTGCGGCCATCTGTTCATCACGACTCGTCACGAAGCCAATCCGTTTACATAAGGAATCACCCGATGCGAAAAATCGCCCTAGCTTTCGCGATGATGCTGTCGACTGCCACGTTCGCCAGCGCCGGCGAAACACCCGCACCCGCCGACGCCAAGGTCTATTTCATCAACATCAAGGACGGGGATACCGTCACCTCGCCGGTCACCATCCGCTTCGGCCTCTCCGGCATGGGCATCGCGCCCGCCGGAACCGAGGTCGAGAATACTGGCCATCACCATCTGATCATCGATGAGAAGATGGAGGGCGAGGCGATGAACGAAGCGATCCCGGTCGATGAACATCACATGCATTTCGGCAAGGGCCAGACCGAGGCGACCGTCACGCTGCCCAAGGGCAAGCACACCCTGCAACTCCTGCTCGGCGACTGGAGCCATGTCCCGCACAAATCGCCCGTGATGTCGGACGTCATTACCGTCAACGTCGAATAGCTGATCCTCCTTAGGACTGCTGCCCCGCCTCCGGCGGGGCTGATCTCCGCGACCATCAATCTCCCTCTATCAATCTCGCTCTATCAATCTCGCTCAGGCCCACTCGCCCTTGCGGAACACCGGCACCCGGCGTCCGTCGGCATGAACGCCGTCGATGTCGGTCTGGCTGGAACCGATCATCCAGTCGATATGGATCAGGCTCTGGTTGCCGCCCTGCGCCACGATCTGCGGCGTCGTCAGCTTGGTGCCGTCGATGAAGCATTTCGAATAGCACTGCCCGAGCGCGATGTGGGACGCCGCGTTCTCGTCGAACAGCGTGTTGAAGAACAACAGGCCGCTCTGCGAGATCGGCGAGGAATGCGGCACCAGCGCCACCTCGCCGAGCCGGCGCGCGCCCTCATCGGTATCCAGCACCTTGTTCAACACCTCTTCGCCGCGCGAGGCCTTGGCCTCGACGATGCGGCCCTCCTCGAAACGCACCGCGATGTCATCGATCAGCGTGCCCTGATAGGACAAGGGCTTGGAACTGACGACATGGCCGGACACGCGCCTGCAATGCGGCGTCGTGAAGACTTCCTCGGTCGGGATATTGGCGTTGCAGGTGATGCCGTTCTTGGCGGTCGAGGCGCCGCCCTCCCATTCATGGCCGTCGGCCAGTCCAATGGTCAGGTCGGTGCCCGGCCCCGAATAATGCAGCGCGCCGAAGCGCTGGCCGTTCAGCCAGTCGGTGCGCGCGCGCAGCACCGCGTTGTGCTTGTCCCAGGCCTCAACGGCGCCGTCGCTGTCGACCCGCGAAGCCCTGAAGATCGCGTCCGCCAGTTTCGCCACCGCGACATCCTCGGCGTCGTCGGGGAACACCTGCCTGGCCCAGGACGGGCTCGGATAGGCGATGATGTTCCAGTTGGTGTCGAAGTTGACGATCTTTTCCAGCGCCGGCTGATAGGCCATCGAATTGGCCTTGCTGGCGCGCGCGACTTTCGACGGCTCCTGCCCCGACAGCAGCATCGGATTGTCGCCGACGATGGCAAGCCGCGCGGTGTTGGACGAAAACGCCTTCGCCATGCCCTCATAGAGCCAGTTGGCGGCGCAGTCGAAACTGCTGTCATGGCCGAAGCGATAGCGCGCCAAGGTCAGTTCCTCGTCCGACAGGATCGGCGTCACGATGCCGGCGCCGGCCTTGTAGGCGTGCTCGGCGATCTTGCGCACCAGCGGCAGCGCGACCGCGGGCGCGGTCAGCAGCAGATCCTGCCCCTCGCGCAATTGCAGCCCAACCCTGATGGCGACTTCGGCGAGGCGGTCGAGCTTGACGGGATCGATCGATGCGGAAAGCTGGCGTTGGTGTGCGGTCATGGGGGCCCTCGTAAGACAGAGCTTCTATTTAACCCGGGCATCGCAGGGCGCAATAGCGCTGGAACACCTGCGCAATGCCTGATGAAATGGCCGAATAGGCCGCGTTTCCGGCCTCATTTTGACAATCCCGCTTCAAAGCTTGACGTCCGGCTCGGAACGGCCGCGCGCTCGCGCTTCAAGGATGAAAGTCCGTCCGTGATCAGGATCGGCCGCACGCTGGGTTTCGTCCATGCCTTGCCAGGCCGATGTCACCAGGAGCCGCGACAGGTCGCGCCCGATAAAGGCCGGGCAACTGGACTGACTGGCCGGCACGCGAAGCGAACACAATCGCCGCGCCGTGGAATCGTAGACGTCGACGCAGCCGCCGCCCCAGCGCGCGTTCCAGATCAGGCCATCCGCATCGACCACGGCGCCATCCAATCCTCCGATGCCGCGATGCGCAATGAACGGCACGGGGTCGCCGATCGGCAGCCCGCTCGCCGCGTCGAGCGGCACGCGATACATCACGTTATCGGCGGTGTCGGCGAAATAGCCGATATCACCCGATGGCGCGAAGCAGATCGCATTCGGGATCGTGACATCGGCGAACAGCCGCGAGGTCCGCCCGCCGTGCAGCGCATAGATCGCGCCCATCCGCGGCTCGGCGTTGCGTCCCATGGTGCCGAACCAAAGCGTGCCCGAGGGATGCACCCGCGCGTCGTTGGAGCGCGTCAGCGGATTGCCGGCTTCCAGCGGCGCGAACAAGTCCATCCGGCCATTGGCGATGTAACGGATGTAGAGGCCGTTCTCGGCGACAATGAGCTGGCGCGCCGCATCGATGCGCGCCAGCGCGCTCGCCATCATGTAGAGCGAATGAATGGTGATCGCGCCGCTCCCGATCCGCGCCTCGAACAGCCGCCGCTCCAGAATATCGAACCACCACGCGGTATCGGTCGAAACATCATAGGTCGGCCCCTCGCCGAGATGACAGCGCTCGGCTGACAGGATCGTTGTCGGCACCTCCTCGATCAATTCATCTCGTGGGTGCGTGGGGGCCATGACGGTCACATTGTCAGGAAGCGATAAAGGGTGTCGTGCCGGTAGATCTGCCCGGGATCGAGCCGCGCCGAGGGAAAGTCGGCGCGATTGGGCGTGTCCGGCCAGACCTGAGGTTCAAGGCACAGCGCGTCGGATTGCCGGTAGAGCCGGCCGCCCTTGCCGGCGGCGCTGCCGTCGAGGAAGTTGCCCGAATAGAATTGCAGGCCGGGCTGATTGGTCGAGAGTTCGAGCACGCGCCCGCTCCGCGATGATTCTATCCGCGCCGCCAATCGAACGCCGCCGCCGGGCGTGAGGCAAAAATTATGATCGTAGCCACGGCCGCGCCGCAACTGCTCGTCGTCCTGGCGGATACGCGCGCCGATGATGTGGGGCGCGCGAAAATCGAACGGCGTGCCCTCGACACTCCTCGGCGGGCCCGGCAACGGGACCGCGCCGTCATCGACGGCGAGATAATGCTCGGCCACGATCTGCAGGCTGTGACCGAGAATATCGGTGCCGGAGCGCGCGCCATCGAGGTTGAAGAAACTATGGTTGGTCAAGTTCACCAAGGTTGGAAGATGGCTCGTCGCTTCAAACGTGACCGAAAGGTTGCTCGGGCCGCTGATCCGGTAGATGACGCGCGCCTCAAGCCGGCCGGGAAAACCGCCCTCGCCGTCGGCGCTCGCGTAGGACAGAACCAACGTCGGCTCGGGCTCCTCGGCGAGTTGATCGATCCGCCAGAGATGTCGATCGAAGCCGTGATGGCCGCCATGGAGCGTGTTCGCGCCGTTGTTGGCTTCGAGCTGGATGAGTGTCCCGTCGAGCATGAACTGCGCGCCGGCGATGCGGTTGGCGTATCGGCCGATGGTCGCCCCGAAGAAGCGGCGCGCGGTGAGATAACTGGCGAAATCGTCATGGCCGAGCACGACATCCTCGCTTCGCCCGTCGCGGTCACGCGCTTGCAGCGACTGCAGCGCCGCGCCGAAGGTGATGATCCCGGCTTCGAAACCATCCGCGCCGCGCAGCACCACGCGCTCGACCGCCGTGCCGTCAGGCATTGTGCCGAATGATGCGCGATCGATGCGGGTCGTCACCGAATTCATGTGCGGTCCTCAAAAGCTTCGACCTCCCGCCACCGGCCGAGCAGGAAGCAATCCGCGACCAGTTGGAGGGGCGCGAGATCGACATCGCTGTGCCCGTGCGCGGCCAGGTCGACAAAGCGGCGATAGAGCAGCGGATATTCCTCGTTGCTGGCGTCGACCAGCACGCGGTCGCCGTCGGTCAGGCGGGCTCCGCCCGACAAGGTCAGCGGACCCCGGTCGGTTTCGAAACGGATAATCCGGCTCGGCGCGCCGGTCTGGCGGAAATCGAACGCAGCCTCGACCGGCAGCCCGGCGGCATCGGCGAGAGCCAGTTCGGCGGCGATCGGCGCGGCGCAATTGGCGGGAATGTCGAGTTCGGCGCGTGTCACGAACAGCGGCTGCGGCAGGACGCGGGTCAGGATCGACAGCGCGTTGATGCCGGGATCGAACACGCCGAGCCCGCCGGGCTGAAAGATCCAGGCCTGGCCTGGATGCCAGACCCTGACGTCTTCCTTCCAGGTCACGCTGACCCGCTCGATCCGGCGGCTCGCCAAGAGCTGCCGCGCAGGTTCGACCGCGGCTGCGAATTGCGAGTGCCAGGCCGTGAACAGCGTCCGGCCCGCGGCGTCCGCGGCGCTGCGCAACGGCGCGATCTCGCCGAGGCTTTTGCCCGGCGGCTTTTCCAGCAGCACATGCTTGCCCGCGGCGAGCGCAATCGCCGCCTGCGCACTTCGGATTTGCGGCGGCGTGCACAGCGCGACCGCGTCGAACGCCGGCCCATCGCGCAGCAATTCCTGCAAGCCGGGGAAATAGGGGACATCGGCCGATGCGGGGTTCGGATCGGCAATCGCGACCAGCCTGGCGCCTGGCGTCCCGGCGATCACCGGCACGTGTCGCGTCCGTGCAATCTTGCCGAACCCGACGATGGCGATGCGAAGCTCGCTCACGCTATGTCCTCCCTGCCGCCCTCGCGCAGGGCGCTTGTTCTGAAGGAACTATAGCGGACCGGCACAATTTGGAGAAATGGCAAAACAGCCGGACGCCTCCTCGCTCGGTCGTTGCCCGACATCCCACGTGATTCATCGTTCTCGCGGCACGAAATGTCCGAGGTGTTGGAAACGAACCCGCCCTCGAAATCAAAAGAGGGCGCAGGGAATGCCGGATGCGCGTTGCACCCGAGGCCGCCTGTGCAGCAAGAAAGCACAGGCGTCAGCAACCAGGGGTACACCGCATCAGCCGGCATTCCCTGCGCAATGGTTTTAACGGTTTCCTTCGCGCTCTCTCCGGTGACCATGCTTGGTTGCCACCGTCATCAGCGAGACGCGTCAGCGTCTTCGCGAACTTGACGCCTGCATCGGAGCGCCGAGACCACACGACTTCGCCGTCCGCCATAGCATCATTCGTCCGCGCAATGATTGCGCCTGACGCTACCGCGTCCATCGCATCCCGCTCCCAACGTCCGTGACGATCGCGAGCCGCCCCTCTTTTCGAGTGCGGGACAGGCCAAGGAAGCCACTGATTTGGGGCCGGCGCAAAACGGAATATTTTTGCGAACACGACTGGACGACCCAAATCGCGTTGAATCCTCTGACGAAATTGAATTTTACGCGCACGCCATTTTCGGCGCGTCCGCAAGCATCGGCTACCGCGCAACCTAAAATTTACGGCACCGGCATCGGCGGCCGCAGCACCGATGACATCTGCTCGCCCTGCTGTGGAGGCGGACCGACCGGCAGCGGCTCAGGCTGACGCGCCACCGGAGGCGGCGGTGGCGGGGCAGCTTGCAGCGGGATGGGCGCAGCCTGCGAGGATCGCAACGGCGGCGGTGGGGGCGGCGGCGGTCGGCGCATCGGGACCGGGGGCGCGAGCGGCCGAGGCGGGGCGCCGAGGACCACCGGCCGTGCCGGCGGCGGCACCCTGGGCCGCACGGTCGGCTCGGGTGGCCTGACATCGGAGGTCTTGCTCTCGGTCACCCTGGCGACTTCGCGAGACATTTGATCCTGGCCGGCCTTGAGCTGCGCGACGCTGGCCTTGAGCTGCTCGATCTCCTGCTTCGCGGAGGCGAGATCCTGCGCCATCGACTGCAATTGCGCAGAGTCTGCAGCAGAAGCCGCGGCGTCCGCCGCGGCGCTGGCCGGCGTGGTCTGCGCCAGCGATGCCGGTTGCGGAGCCGCAGTCGCCGTCGTGGTGGTCGCCGCGGCCTGATCGGTGGACGAAGCGGGTTGATCGGCGGGCGCCGGATTTTCCGCTGCCGGCGAGCTGGTCGCGAGGAATTTCGGCATCCACTTCCCCATCAACTGCTGCGCCGCCTGCTGGACCGTCTCCTGGGCCAGGTCGCCATGGGATTGCCAAAGCGCGCCGGCGATACCAACGCAGACCGCCAACAGGAAACCGATGACGCCACGCATCACCCGTACGCCCATCGTCCTCCGGCCGCGCAGGACCCGGATATCGCCGACCTCGGCAGCGCGAAATGTCGTATCGACCGGCGGCACCGACGGCCCGGCGGACGTCTCGTATCCCATATGGGCTTGTCCCATATGGGCTTGCGGATCCGGCGGAAGGCTCATCGGGTCGCGCGCCGTGCCGTAAGGCCCAGCATCCGCATGCGCAGCCGGAACGACATCGGGCGCGGTCATATAGACGTCGTGCGGATCGGCTTGTTTCGGGTTTTGTGTGGAATGCATTGGCGCTCCGTATGCGGTCCGGGTCGCCCCACTCGGGCGGCCGGCGGACTTAACGCTAGCTCGACAACGTTCTCTCCCCAACCCACGTCAGTCCGGTTTGACCAAAGCAAGGCGATTCGATGGAGAGGATGGGGCCTCTGACGGCCTGGACTTTGGGGAACCCTGGACTTTTGGGGAACCGGCCGTTCCGGCCATCGCTCCCCGCGCCGGACCGGCCAATGGCGCCGTCGATGCCCAGGCTACCGCGCGATGGGCTATACCGCAATCGCTGCAACCGGGCGGCCGGAGGACCAATGATGTCGAAGGAAACGCGGGCGACGCTCGAGCTCCGTCAACTCGGCATCGCTTTTTCGCTGCGGACCTACGACTACGATCCACAGGCCGACAGCATCGGCATGCAGGCCGCTGAGGCGATGGGCGTCGAGCCTCGCCGCGTGCTCAAGACCTTGATGGCGGAAGTGGACGGCAAGCCGGTCTGCGTCATCGTGCCGTCCGACGCCGAAGTCAGCATGAAGAAGCTCGCCGGCGCCTTCGGCGGCAAGGCCGCCAGGATGATGCGTCCCACCGACGCCGAACGGCTGACCGGGTACCGTGTGGGCGGCATCAGCCCGTTCGGCCAGAAGAAGAAGGTGCCGGCGGCGATCGAGGAAACGGCGCTGTCGCAGCCGAAGGTGTTCGTCAATGGCGGGCAGCGCGGCCTGCAGATCGAGCTCGACCCCCACGACGTACGCGGGGCGCTCGGCGCCGTCGCGGGGCATCTCACCGCGTGAGGCGCCAATCACCGCGTGAGGCGCAAAGCCGTTCCGAGAGCCTCTGATGCGTCAGTTATTTTCTATTTCTTTTTGCCGGGCGCGAAAGACGGCTGCCATCCAGCGGTCTTCTGGCTCGGCGCCGCGGCAATCACCTTGACCTTCTCTTTTTTGGGTTTCTTGGTTTCTCGATTGCCTTTTTGCTGACCTTTGGCCATCTCGATCTCCTTGGGTTTGTTCTTGGGTTCGGCGACGCAGAATTTAAATTGACGGCGAAATCGAACAGCGAGAGCTGGATGGCTTCAAATTGAATCGACCGTTCGATGGACCAAGCAGTGAGACCGCGGTGAGCCCCCTTCACCCCACCCTCTCCCCGCAAGCGGGGCGAGGGAGCGCATCTCCGTTGCCTCGAAAACTCGATCTAATCCTATCATACTCTAGGCTCGTAACCACCAGGCATCATCCGGCCCGGAGAGGCGAAGCGCATCCAGATCATACATCGACTTGAGCATCGCGATGAGATCGAACGTGCGGGTGCGATAACAATGATCGCGTTGCGACTTCGGCCGGCTGATGCTCGCGGTCCAGCCATAGGCATCGTCGAACACGAACAGCGTCATGCCCGCCGGCCAGGGCCCGTGAAGCGTGCTGGCGTGTTCGACAATCATGTCCTGGAGCTCGTACGCCGTCTTGAAGGGTCTTGCGTTCATCGCGGGCCTCGCACCTCTTGCCACCAGGAGCACTCGTCATGCCGAGCTTTCGGCGCTCGCTAGCCTTCGAGCTGGCCGAACTCGTCGGGCACCAGGATCTGGCCGCGGGGCGTGCATATCTTCACGTCCATATAGCCCTCCTGCAAAAGCTCCTTGGCCTTCTTCAGCGCGCCCGCCGACGTGTCGCGGCCGAGATTGACGCGCCCGAAGCCGTTGTTGCCGCTGATCAGGAATTTCAGTTGCGCCGCGCTATCCATGGCCGCCCTATCCATGAAAGACGGCCACCGCCAGCACCAACAGCAGAAGAAACAGCGGCACAATCACCGGCGGCACGATCCAATCGGCCAGACGAAACTGGGACATTCCACTCTCCTCCTTGATCAGCGGGAGCGCCCGTTGCCCTCAGTCACCGATGGATGCCAAGGAAAATCCGGTGATGGCCGCGACCCTACGCTCAGGTTCCAGCAATAGCGAGCCAAAAACGCCTCGGAAACGGGCTCGAAAGCGGCGATATCCGGGGCATAACGACGCTTTCCGGCCGCGGCGGCCGGCGGCCGAGAAAGCGATAGCTAATCGACCCGAAAGGGCGCATGGTCATTTCATGCATGTATCCGGCGCGCGGGTCAGGCGGGCATGACAATTCGCTCGCGGCGAGAGATCGTTACCTTCAAACATCCGTTCCAGATCCGCGGCATCGATCGCCTGCTGCCTGCCGGGGCCTATGAAGTCGTCACCGATGAGGAGATGATCGAAGGACTGTCGTTCGCGTCGTTCCGCCGGATCGCCACCATGATCATGGTGCCCGCGGCGTCCTCGCGCGGTTCGGCGATGGAGATGTTATCGATCGGATCGGTCGATCTGGCGGATGCGCAGCGGATCGATGCCAGCGCGCTGCATGAGCCAAGCGCCCAAGCCACCGCGTCGAAGGCCACCGCGTCCGCATGAACAACGAACCGTTCGATCTCGACAGGCATCGCGGCATGGCCGCCCAGAAGGCGACCGATATCCGTCGCGCTTTGGCGGAGGTCGAGAACAATGCAAAGGACCTGCGCGACCGGCAGGCCGTTCTTGAAGATCAGTTGCTGTCGCTGCCCGCCGGCTCATGGCCGGAGGCGGCGGCCAAGGCGCGTTATGTCTTGAATTTATACGCCGCGGGCCTGCCGCCGGACGACACCCGCCATCGCGATCTCGTCGCGGCGATCTTCGACGACTTTGCCCGGCTTTCCCAGGAAGGCTGAAACCAAGGCTGATACAAAAGACGGCTGAACCGATTGCTGCCCGCGGACTACCCCGCGAACCTTCCCACGCGCCATTCGAGCGCCCAACTGAAAGCAACACATGCAAATTCTTTCGCCGCGCCAGGTCAAGACCGAAGAGGCCACGAGGCTCGGTGTCGTCTCAGGTTGGTACAGCACGAAGGTGAGCGGAACGTTCGTCTCGGGACCGCACGATTCCGAAGCCGACTGCCTGCGCAGGATTGCGGAGATCAATCCGCCGCCGCCGAAGAAATCCAAGGTTGTGCAGGCCGCGCCGGCCGCATAGGCGTCCGGGAAATTTGGCGGCGCGGCGGATATACGAGGCCACGTGGGGCGGGAATGCGTCTGCAGGAGGCAAAGCCATGTCGCTGATACGCGGTAACTTTCGCGGTTATGAATTCGAACGGATGGTCATCCTGTTTTCGATGATCGACGGCGCGAACGAGATTCCATGCGCCATCAGCACCACCGCGCTCGACGAATTGGAAAGCGTCAGCCGAAGCAGGCCAAATGAGCGCGAAGCCCAGTTCATGAGACTGCGCGACCGGATCGAGGCGTGTGCCGATCGCAAGTTTCGAGCCATGGAGTTCGAGGGCACGCCTCCGAGCATCATCCTGCGCGGCATCGATTTTCGAAAATAACGGGCAGATGACGTGCCGGGCGGCCCGGCCGCGGCGCGTTCGGACGCGACATGGCGCAAGGGTCGGAAAAGCCCCTGGTTTCAACCAGAACGGGCGCCTTGCTATAATTCCTTGCGGCGCTTGTATTCTCTCGCAAAAGAGACTATATTGCTGGCGTTCGATTAGCCGCTGTGCCTTGTTGAATGCGCCCGCGGGCTCTTTCCAATGTCAACGTGAGAATTGAATTAAATCGCGTGGAGGTCACGCGAAATTCGCGCATGTGCGCTTTGGAGATGAGAGATGCCGACAGGTACAGTGAAGTGGTTTAACGGCCAGAAGGGTTTTGGATTCATTCAGCCGAACGACGGCGGCAACGATGTGTTCGTGCACATCAGCGCGGTCGAACGTGCCGGCCTTTCGGGCCTGGCCGAAGGCCAGAAGGTCAATTTCGAGATCAAGGCCGACAAGATGCGGGGCAAGAGCAGCGCGGAAAATCTGTCGCTGGCTTAAGGCTTTTTGCCGTTCCACGGACGTACTGGAACGGCCTGCAGCCCGCTTGATCTTTGGAGCGCGATGACCTCAGAATGACGGGTCGTCGCGCTTTAGCCTATTGTTCAAGCATGATTTTTTTCAGATAAACCGGTATCCACCTGTCGGGCCGTAGCCCACGGGCCAATTTTTTTGTATCGTGGGCCGAATGCCTGGGTGGGTGCTTTGCGTCAAAATGGGTGAGGCAGATGACTGGCAAGAAAGCAGACCCTTCGCCCGAGAGCATCGCCAGGGCCAATCGGCAACGTCTCGCCTTTGACGAGGGCCTGAAGGCGATGGCCGATGTCGAACGCGATGCCGCCGCGGTCCGCAAGAACATGGAACGCCTGCGCGCCTTGCGTGTGGCCAAAGAGGCCGAAGATATCAGGATCGAGGCTGAGACGCCGAAGGCTCCCGCCAAGGCCAAGCGCAAGGCCCGCGTTGCGAAATAACGTTGTCGTGGCACACGGATGATCCCGGCTTGCGGATCGCGCGCCGGCAGCCGAGGCATTTGGTCCTTGAGCAATCTTTGGCGATTGATCTGAAGCAGGCGACCATGGACGCGACAGCCCGCGAATTCATCGATTTCTGGATTGAGAACAGCATCCACGCCGCCGAGCATGATGGCGATGCCGGCGCCACGCAGAACGTGGATGAACTGGTCCGCCGCTGCGTGGAAATGGCAAGCGCTCAAGGCCTCACCGAGGCCGCCATGCGGGCGGAGGTCGGCGACATCGCCGCCTATATCCGCGACAAGCTGACCGCCGCCAACAAGACCGAGCACGCGCGGCGCGTCTGATGCCGGAGCGCCGCAGGCGGCGCCAGATGACGCCGCCGCCGCCAAATTGTCACCCTGCGGACGAAATGAGGCCAACGCATCCACTCACTCTACAGGCTGGCCGAGGCGTTACCGAGCCTCGACAAGTGTTGGCGGGCGTTGGGGAGATAGTGCGTTGGCGTACACGATGGTCGCGGAACGGGACAATCAACGGGTCACGAAGGAACGGACCAGCGCGCTGATCCTGCTGGCAAACGCCCGGGTCTGGGCGAGCGAGGGATGGCAGGTCTCGATCACCGACGCGGACGGCAAGGAGCTTGATTCCGCCGGTTTCGAGAACTGGCTGGGGCCGTTGGAAGCGTCGCCGCTGCAACCGCTCCACGTAGCCCCGCTTGAAGCGCCTCACGAACAGGACCTGTCCGCGGAAGCGGAACTGGCCGCCGACGACGCCGAGGCCCGTGAGCCCTACCAGGCCCGAGCATCAGAAGAAGTTGAGTCGGAAGACTTTGAATCAGAAGAAGCTGAAGGCGAACACGCCGAAGCCGAAGAATATGAAGCCGAAGACTATTATGAGGACCTGGACGCGCCGGAGCGCGAACTGGAAGATCACGACTTCAGCGAAGCCAGCGGCAGCTTGACCTGAACCACCAATCCCTGCAGCCGCCAGTCATATCCCCGAGCGACAATGCCGGTCGCTCCACGGCCGCGCCATCATCACCGGTTCGTTGTTGTCGATGCAGACCCCGCATGGGCTGAAATCGTGCGGCGTGGTCGCGCCCTCGAAGGTCGACAGCATGCCTGCTTTTGAATCGGCGAGCGTGCAGCGGTACTGCGGCGGCATCTCGCGCCCAAACGCAGCACTCGAATGTTTGTTCCACGCATCGCGCGATATGTTTTGAAAGGTTAACGCCAGCCAATTCCGCCGGCCAATTGCCATCACAAACACGCCCGGCTAAGCCCTTTTCGGGCGAGCGCATGGGAGCTGAAGATGGCAGGCAGCGACATCGGATCGATCGCCGATCTGGTCGGAAATAACGAACAAGCCATTCTGAGCGAATGGCTGGAAAAGGGTTCGGCGCCATCGTCCGGCTGTCGCATCAGATCGACGTCGCGTCCTGGCCCGGCCTCGGCACGGCCGTCCTCAGCCGCCTCATGCAGGGCCAGCCGAACGGCGAGCCGATCGCTGTCCCACGCACCGGGGCCGTGTCGGTGCCGAAGCCGGGTGAGCAGGTGTGCGGCGATTCCTGGAGCGTCTCGTGCGGCCCCGAAGGCCCGACACTGCTGCTGGTCGACGGATTGGGCCATGGGCCCGATGCGGCCGAAGCCGCCGTGGAAGCCGTCCGCCTGTTTCATCGCTTCGGCGCGCACCGCCTCCCCGCGCTGCTCGACTATATCCATGGCGGATTGCGCGCGACGCGAGGTGCTGCGGTATCGCTGGCCCGCCAGGAGGAGAGCTCCCGGAAGATCCTATTCTCGGGGATCGGCAACGTTGCCGGCGTGCTGCTCGCCAATGGCGATTTGCGACGGATGGTTTCTATGCCGGGAACCGCGGGTCATAACGCGCGCAAGATCCAGAGCTTCGACTATCCATTCCCGTCCGGACTCGTCATCCTGCATTCCGACGGGCTCGTCTCGAACTGGACGCTGGAGAAATATCCGGACCTCGCCGCCAGGCATCCGTCACTGATCGCCGCGGTGCTCTACCGCGATCTGACACGCGGTCGGGACGATGCTACCGTCCTGGTGGCAAAATGGTGAGCACGATGCCCGCGGGTGCGAAAGTCTGGCCCATCGTGACCGTTCCGATCGAGAACGAGGGCGATGTCGTCACCGTTCGGCAGCGGGCCCGGCGTCTCGCCGAACTGCTCGGCTTCGAACGCCAGGACCAGACCCGCATCGCTACCGCCGTCTCGGAGCTGGCGCGCAACGCGTTCGGCTATGCCGGCCGCGGCCGCGCCGAATTCCTCGTCCAGCCCAACGCCGTGCCGCAGATCTTCTCGATCAGGATCAGCGACAAGGGCCCCGGCATCGCCGACGTGCAATCGATTCTTGACGGCCAATACCGCTCGCAAAGCGGCATGGGGCTTGGCATCGTCGGCGCCCGCCGGCTGATGGACCATTTCAGGATCGACACCAAGCCGGGCAAAGGCACGCTGGTCGAGATCGGGCAGCATCTGCCGAGCCGGGCCACGCCGCTGGCGCAATCGAAGCTGACCGAGATCGTGTCCGCGCTTCAGAAGGAGAGCACCGCCGATCCGCTGGCCGCGCTGCGCGAGCAGAATCGCGAATTGCTGCAGAGCCTGGAGGACATCCGGCGGCGCGAGGAAGAAAGCAAGCAGCTCGACCAGGAACTCAGCGACACCAATCGCGGCGTGGTCGCGCTCTATGCCGAGCTCGACGAACGCGCCGAGCAGTTGCGACAGGCCAGCGAACTGAAGACGCGCTTCCTGTCCCACATGAGCCACGAATTCCGCACCCCCTTGAATTCGATCCTGGCGCTGTCGCGCCTGCTGCTGGACCGGATCGACGGCGAGCTGACGGCGGAACAGGAACGGCAGGTCGGATATATCCGCCGATCGGCGGAGAGCCTGCTCGAACTCGTCAACGACCTGTTGGACCTTGCCAAGGTCGAGGCCGGCAAGGTCGACGTCAAGCCGGTGATCTTCACCATCGGCAACATGTTCGGCGGATTGCGCGGCGCGCTCAAGCCGCTCCTCACCAGTCCCGACGTCGAGCTCATTTTCGACATTCCCGAGCAGGTCCCGGAAATGTTCACCGATGAACCCAAGGTGACCCAGATCCTGCGCAACCTGATCTCCAACGCGCTCAAATTCACCGAGCACGGCGAAGTGCGCGTGACGGCCCGCTTCGACGAGCAGCGCAGCCGGGTGGATCTTTCGGTGCGCGACACCGGCATCGGCATCGCGCCGGCCGATTGCGAACGAATTTTCGACGAGTTCTCCCAGGTCGAAACCCGGATCCAGAAGCGCGTCAAGGGCACGGGGCTCGGCCTGCCCTTGTCGCGATCGCTCGCCGCACTGCTCGGCGGTGAACTCACGGTCGAAAGCGTGGTCGGCCAGGGCTCGATCTTCACGCTGTCGATCCCGCGCGAACGCGGCGATGCCATCCGGGCGCGGCGCGGCGCCGACGCCAGCCGCAAGCGGGTGCTGCTGATCGACGACGATGAAACCTTCCGCTACGTGATGCGTCAGATCGTCGGCGGCGAGCCGCGTTACGAATTCATCGAAGCGTCCGATGGCGACGTCGGCCTGAAAGTGGCGCGCGAGCAGAACCCGGACGTCATCATTCTCGATCTGCAGATGCCGACCATCGACGGCTTCACCGTGCTGCAGGAATTGACCGCTGACAGCCGGACCAGCGTGACCCCGGTGATCGTTTCGACGTCGATGAACGTCAACGCGGAACTCAAGGCCCGCCTGCCGGCCGGCACCCGCGTGATCTCAAAAAACACCATATCCCGCGAGAATGTTTCCCTGTTTTTGCGTGACGCAACCGCGGGGGCCCCGTGAAGGACAATCCGCAGGTCATCGTGCTCAATGTGGACGACCAGGACGCCCCCCGGTACGTCAAGTCGCGCGATCTGCGGGAAGCGGGCTTTACCGTGATCGAGGCCCGCACCGGGGCCGAGGCATTGCGGCTGGTCGAGCAGGAAAAACCCCCGGTCGTCCTGCTGGACGTGCAGCTCCCCGACATCACCGGATATGAGGTCTGCGCGTTCGTCAAAAAGAAATGGCCGGAGGTCATGGTGCTGCTGACCTCCTCCACGTTCACGACATCGGCTCATCGCACGCGCGGACTGGATTCGGGCGCGGACTCGTTCCTGGTCCAGCCTTCCGAGCCGCTTGAGCTCGCAGCCGCCATCAACGCGCTGATCCGCATCCGCCGGGCCGAGGACAGCCTGCGCGCGCTCAACGCATCGCTCGAGCAGCGGATCGAGGATCGGGTCCAGGACCTCGAGGTCGCGAACGCGAGGCTCAAGGAGGAGATCGCGCAGCGGCAACGGGCCGAGGCGGCCCTGGTTCAGGCCCAGAAGATGGAAGCCGTCGGCCAGTTGACCGGCGGGCTGGCCCACGATTTCAACAATCTCCTGACGGCGGTGGTCGGCAATCTCGACCTGATCCGCTCGCGCTCGACCGACCCGCGCATCACCCGTCACGCCGATCACGCCTTCAAGGCCGCCGAACGCGGCTCGAAATTGACGGCACAATTACTGGCTTTTTCCCGCACCCAGAAGCTTGCGACCTCCGCGGTCGACGTCAACGCCCTGATCGAGGGCATGCATGATTTCCTCCAGCAGACGCTCGGGCCCGGCATCGCGATCGAGACCGACCTGGCGGTGAAATTGCCGCCGGCCTTGGCGGACTCCAACCAGCTCGAACTCGCGATCCTCAATCTCGCCATCAACGCGCGCGATGCGATGGAAGCGGGCGGCACGCTGAAGATCGGCACCGCCGTCGACCGCAGCAATGAACGGCGCGTCCTGATCAGCGTCGCCGATTCCGGCACCGGCATGCCGGCCGATGTCGCAGCTCGCGCGTTCGATCCGTTCTTCACCACCAAGCCGCCTGGAAAAGGCACCGGGCTTGGCCTTTCGCAGGTCTACGGCATCGTCCGGCAACTCGGCGGCGACGTGGCGATCGACACCGCGCCGGGCAAGGGAACCTGCATTCAGATTTCCCTGCTGCGCGCCAGGACCGCGCCGAAGCCGGAACACGACCGCTCGGCGCAATCCACGCAGGGGCACGCCGAGAACCTGATGATCGTCGACGACGATCCCGATGTTCGGGAGATGATGGTCGGATTCCTGTCCGATCTCGGATACCGCATCACGCAGGCCAGCGACGGCCCGACGGCGTTGGACATCCTCAAGAACTTCCGGCCCGAGCTGCTGATCCTCGACTTTGCCATGCCCGGCATCAACGGCGCCGAGATCGCCGCCGCCGTGCGCGAGGCCAATCGTTCGTTGAAGATCCTGTTTGTCAGCGGATTTGCCGACACCGACGCCCTGGAAGAAGCCGCCGGCGAGATCGCACTGTTGCACAAGCCATTCCGCCCGGCCGAGCTGGCGGCAGCGGTGCGGAAGGCGCTGGATGCGAGTTCCTGAAGCAGCGACGATTCGGTTGCGTCGCGCCGACGCGTACGATGTTCGCCTAGAGCGTGATGGGATTACGTTGAATCGACATCGCGCTCCAGGTTTTGATTGAGCATGATCTCCGCGCAAACGCGTCGCGTTTGTCGCGAGGGAAAACCGCTACACACTTTTCTGAACCAAATGGGCGAACACGTTCGTCGGGAACACGACGGCGCTTGCAAAGCGACGCCGGTCAGGCATATCAACCCGCGTCGGGGGTCGTCGCACAATAGCCGCGCCAGAACTGCCGGTAACCCGCCTCGACCTTTTGCGTGTAGACCATGACGTTTCCGGCCGGCGAGTTCGCGATTGTGGCGGGAAGATCCGCCCGCAGCTTCTCCAAATGGGAAGGCATTGACGCATATTTCTGCGCAATCGCAACATAGCCGTCATGATCGTCGGCGACCCAGTCGTCGAGACCGACGGCTTTCAGGATGGCTCCGGCCACACGCGATGACGC
>Ga0137412_10000353_pt1 | contig 31629 bp, 28 predicted proteins | sample CZODoug2_1_16fun_FD_122160 | JGI IMG/M metagenome (GOLD analysis project Ga0137412, IMG submission 122160) | Vadose zone soil fungal communities from Angelo Coast Range Reserve, California, USA - CZODoug2_1_16fungal (Hybrid Assembly) | ecosystem: Environmental > Terrestrial > Soil > Vadose zone...
TGCTGGACGCCGGACAGTCAGCTATCAGAGGGCCGCCAACCCTTCCCTTGCGCACAAGACATCGTCGTCCGGGGAACCGCCGCTGACCCCGATGCCGCCCCTGTCACCGCGCACCTGGGGCGGCGCTCTGATTGCGGCAGAGGAAGACCACGACCGACGGAGCCGACAGCTGCGAAGTCATCCCGAGCAGGGCGCAACGACCGTTCTTTCCCAGCATCCGAGCAGCGCGGCTAACGCTGCGGCACCTGCACCGTCAATGACAGGCCTGTGCGGCCCACGCTTTCCGGTTGAGTTGGAGGCCAGCACCCCTGTCCGCCCCGATCCCGATCCGGGATCGCTGCCCACCGCGCTCGTGGCGCCGCGGCGCTGGACGCGCGGGCGTCAACCAGGTCCCGACGGCGGTCTCAAGGCTCGACTCGATGCCCCCGGAGCCCGCGGCCCGGGTGAAGTCGTCGCCCCAGTGCGGCTGGGCGACGACGACCGGGGGCCATGCCCGCGTTGGCCAGCCGAGTTCTGCGGCCTCGGCAGCACGGGCTTCGAACACGGCAACGCCGGCGCCACGAATCTGGGTCAGCGTCGGGCTTCCGGTTGCTATGGCGAGGTCGCGGAGCAGCAACAGGTCCACCACGTCGCGAGCGCGATCGTTGATCGAGTCCGGTGGTTCGTGCGGGTCGGAGACCGCGTGGAGCTTCTGCGCGATCTGGAACCGCATCGCGATCCCGATCAGCGCGTCGGGGTCCGGAAGGCCGAACCCACCCAGCGGCAGCGGTTCCACCGCCTCCTGCTCCGCACCGATGCCGGCCTCGTCGGGCGAGACCTCGAACTGGACGCGCCGCCAGGTCACGCCGCGCAGTTCAAGGATGATGTCGAAGCGGCGAGGCTTGATGATCTTCGTAGGAACATCAATCACCTCGACCTCACCGCGGCGCAGCGTCAGCGGTCCCCATGGCTCGGCGAGCACGGACTCCAAGGCGAGCAGGAATGCGTCCATGTCGCCGCGGATGAGGCCGTCAACATCTTTCGTGGAGCGGGCCGTCGCGTTGAGGCGATGCTGAAGCAAGGTGCCGCCCTTGAGCAGGAACAGTTGACGGCTGTCGGCGTCGATGGCGCGCTGCACGGCGGCGACCGCCACCGACGACGCGATCAACCAGCCGAGCCGCCCGCCCTTGGCCTCCTCACCGAGCCGCCCTTCGGCCTGGGAGATCCACGTGTTGAGGACACTCGCCGAAACCGGTTGCTTGGTCTTGGGCGTCAAGGTGCGCAGCAGCGCGGCCAACCGGGAGCCGGCAGGCTCATCGGTCATGTCGGGCCCCCAAAGCCCGGGTCAGTTCATCGCTCTCGGCGGTCGTCACATAGCCCTGTGCGTGTCCACGCTCGATGGCCTGCCGGAGCAGATAGGTCGGCGTGCCATAGGCAAGACACTGCGCGATCGCCGTTGCCGGGGTGACGGTCGGGATCTCACGCCACCACCTGATGCGATCCGGGGTCAGATCCTCATGGTGGATGATGTAGTCCGCCCCGCTCGCCCGTCGGAATCGGCGCCGCTTGCCGACGGTGATGTGGATGCGGTTCGGGTTAACGTCGCTGATTCCGTAGACGTCCAACGCGGTCTCATGGGAAAGGGCAGCTTCGGGCACCCGCGTCCACAGAACGGCGAGCATGAGGTTGTCGTGCTCACTGACCGGGTACTGCGGGAACCGATACACCCCCTGAGTCGCCCGCTCCAGCGTTCCCCGATGCACCAGCATCTGCAGCGCGTGCTTGTCGATGCCCATGCCTGCGGCCTGCTGCGCGGTCACGAAACCGTGCTGTGCGGTCGCAACGTCCCACAACTCGTTCCGCGCCAACGGCCTGACTCTCATGGCAGTAGTGTAACGGAACCGTGACACTACTGCCAGCCTTTCGACCACAGTCGCACAACGCCGGGCGGACACCGAGTCGTTGTGCCCGACCGCGGAGATGGTGGCGCAAAAGGCGGTGGACCGGATCCACCCGAGTGGCGAAGGCCGTCCGTGGTTCGCCACCCCGCGTCTCCCGGTGCCGCGCACAGGCGGGCGCCAGGTACACCCGCAGGGGTGGGCGACAGATGGCGTGCCGGACCCGAACGCCCTACTGCGTAGGACCACCTGAGCGAACCGCCGACCGATGGCGGACTTTGCAGAGGAGAGATCGTGATCGCGAGAGGAACCAGGCGGTCGATCGTCGGCGGGTTCGAAGGCACTGGCAGCTCGGGCCGCCGTATCGGCCGCGGCCGACCCGCTGGGCCGGGACACCGACGAGACGCTGCTCTGCGGCGGGCAGTGGCCTCGTTCCGGGCGCGTTTCCCGCGCCGGAATCCATCAGATCGCTGGGAGTCCTTTGGTCGGGTCCTGCGTGGGTCAGGGAGCGGGGGACTGCCACGTTTGTGGGTCGATGGTGCCCTCGATGGTGGCCTGCGCCACGGCAGTGAGGCGAAGGTTGTGGTTGCGGGAGTAGGCCCGCAGCATGGTGAATGCCTCGGCCATCTCGACCCCGACCCGCGCGAAGATCACGCCTTTGGCCTGCTCGATCACGATCCGGCTGGTCAGGGCGTGGGTAAGTTGCTCGTTGATGCGTTGGGTCTCCGCGCCGGCGCGTTGTTGTAGGACGGTGATGGTGGCCAGGTCCGCGAGCGCTCGCGCGACCAGGACGTCGGCCTCACTCATCGGGGTCGGGTCGGCGCTGAACAGGTTCAGCGCCCCGATGGTGGTCTCCCGGATCCGTAGTGGCAGGGCGAAAGCGCCCTGGAAGCCGGCCTCGAGCGCGACGGTGGCGAAGCGGGGCCAACGGCCGAGCCCGGCGCGCAGGTTCTCGTGTTCGACCCGCGCCCCGGTGCGGAAGGCGTCCAGACACGGGCCTTCCCTGACTTGGAGTTCGAAGAGCTCGACCACCCGCATGGCCTCCGAGGAGGAGGCGATCAGGCGCAGCTCACCGGTGGGGCCGGCGAGCATCACCCCCGCGGCGGCCGCGCCAAGCAGGTCCACGCATCGGTCGCTCAGCCCGGTCAACAGATCGACGACGTCGTAGTCGCCGGTCAGGATGTCGGCCAGATCCACCAGGGACCGGATCACCTTTGCTTCTCGGGTCACTTTAACCCTCTCCCCGCAACGACCGTCCGGCAATCCGGCCGGCGGCCGCGGTGTGCACCAGTCCAGTTGAAACTCCACGGGCCGCCGCGGGAACCCGCGCGGTGGCGCTTTCCGTACCGGCCGTGCTCATTCGAACCACAGCCGTCGGGCCACGACGTCTTCGGCGACGTCGTGCAGTGCACGGTTGTTGGCGAAAGCGTAGGCCCGCAGCCGGATCAGAGCCTCGGTGACACTGACCTCCAGCTGAACCGAAACCGCGCCCGCCGCGTTGTGCACGACGAAATGGAAATCACCCTGCTCCAACTCGACGGCCAGGGTCCCCGGGTCGGCGGCAGCCTGCACGTTCAGGACCCAATCGGCGATTACCTCGGCCATCACCAGCGCGTCAGCGTGCTGGTCGTCGCTCAGCGGCCCGGGCGCGTCGCGGTAGAGGTTGAGCGCACCCAGCCGGGCCGCACCGAGGTGCAATGGGAACCCGAAAACCGCGCGCGCGCCCGCGCGGGCGGCTGCCTCGGTGAAGGCGGGCCAGCGAGGGGTGGCGGGGCGTGCCAGGTCCGGCTCGGCGATCACCTGGCCGCGGTGGTAGGCATCCACGCACGGGCCTTCCCCCAACGTGTACTGCAATTCCTCGAGCTGGCTGCTCACCGCATCGGTGGTGCACAACGTGCCAGTGGGCAGGTCCCCGGACATGAGCATCACCCCGGCCCCGGTCAGCCCGACGATGTCCCTGGTGCTCTCACACAACCGGGTCGGCGCCTCGGTCCCCTCGCCGCCACCCGTGAGTCCGGCCAGGATCTGAGCGAGGCGCCCGGGCTCCACTCACCCACCCCCGCTGCGGCGCGCCGACCGCAGCGCCTCGGGTCGCCGGGCGCCGGTGCAGCGGACCCGGGCCAAGGCCTCGCAGATCACCCAGGGTGGAAACTCGGGGCAGTCGCTGGCGAGGCGGGTGCGCAGCCCGGGGGAATCGGCGCCCACCGGGAGACCGGACCGTCGACGGGGGGGCGGTATGAGCATCAGGCGCCTCCACGAATCGGAAGCCGCCTGGGGCCGGAGCGACACTGGGTAATCTCTTCCACCTTAACCCGCCCACACCCCGCAGCGCCGCCGGGCCGCCGTTGGCTCGACTGCAACGTTCCGGGACCTTCGACCTCGAACACTCTCCCTGCTGGGAAACCAGCAGGGAGCGACCGCCACCGCGCCGGGCTCGCCGTGTCGGCGCCCGACCTCTTGACCGACCAGGCCCGTGGGGGAGCTTCGCCCCCGTCGCGGTTGCCGCCGGGTTCGCATCCGTGCACGCGGTCCCGATGCTGCGGACCCGCGCCGAGACGACCCGCCCGAGGTCGCATTCTCAGGCGCGTGCCCGGCGCATCGAAGATCGCCATACTTACTCGTCTGGCATCCGCCTTGAGCGACGAGGCTGCGGCCGAAGGATCCATAGGAACTCAGGGAACTTGGGCCGAAATCTGGCGGCGCCGTTCGCGACGAGCCGCTACTTCGGGGCCCTCTATCAACCAAGATTGACCGAGCTTGAGACATCGACAAAAGTTGATGAGTGCGGATCATCCGCTCGGCTCGCGACCACGGCATCAGTGACGAGGACATGCTGCACGCTGTGCGGGTGCCGCTGGGGTGATCGACCTCGACGAGGAGACCACCGTCTACATCGACGCCGAAATCAACGGCGCCCTGCTGGAAGCCGTGGGTGGCCGACCTCGAACGGAAGACCTCCCCGGATCATTCACGCCATGGCATTGCGCGAGAAGTTCCTCGCTACCTCTGACCCACCGTCACAACCCGACCGACTGAACAAGGTGATGACACCGATGGCAAAGACCAACACCACCTCCATCGAGGACCGTCTGGACGCACTCGACCCCGGCGGGCCGGCCCGTGACGCCGTCGAGCTGCGCGCCATCCACGACATCGCAGTGAGCATCGCCACCAACGAGTAACCCCTGCGCGACGCCGTGGTGAACGCCCACGCCGCCGGCTACAGCTGGGGCAAGATCGGCGCGTCGCTCGGGGTCACCGCCCGGGCCGCGCACAAACGCTTCGCCGGCATCAGCTGAACCGGCGTCGCGGCTTCGCCCCGCGACCGAGACGACCTGCACCGCGGATGGCGACGGATCGACGATCCGTCGCCTCGCGGCCAATGAACGCCAGCTCGCCGAACACAGTCATGCCCCCGACCCATTTCCGCAGGTCAGGGGCATGATCATCTTTTTGTGGCAGATCCAGGATTCGAACCTGGGAAGCTTTCGCGACGGATTTACAGGACGCTGCCATACCGCCGCTGACCTGCGACTTTCCATCCCGGTAAGGGATTTGGGCGCGAATAGGACACGAATACTCGCTGGGAGTCGGGCACAACTGGACCATCGCGATGCGCGCGGACAACCAGAATGTCGACGGCACGTGAAAACTGACACAGTTCGACGGACTGAAGCCCGACACCACGTTGGTCACCGTGAGCATCGGCGGCAACGACATCCCGTTCGGCGAGGTCGTCGCGATCTTCGGCAAGGCAGGAATGACCCAGCCGGTCGGCTCGCCGTGCAGGGACTACTACACCGCCAAGGGCTTCAACGAATTGGCCCAGCGAATCCGGTCCGTCGGGAAGCTCATCGGTACGGTCCTCGACGGCATCCACCAACGCTCACCTCGGGCCACCGTTCTGCTGGTCGGCTACCCGGTCCTGATGCCCGAGAGCGGCACCGGCTGCTGGCCCCGTGTCCCGGTCGCCGACAGCGACGCTCCCTGGTTGCGCGACATGCTCAAGTACATGAACCGCGTCATGGCCGACCAGGCCGGCGAACACCGCGCGACCTACGTCGACACCTACACCAGCAGCATCGGCCACGATTTCTGCCAGGACCCCGGCACGGCCTGGATGGAAGGACCGATCCCCACCTCGCTGACCGCCCCCCTGCACCCCAACGCCCTCGGCGCACAGAACCAGGCAGATCAAATCCTGGCCACCTTGCACAGGATCGCCGGCGTGGGGCAAGAGCGACGGGATCGCGCCTAGATCGTTCTCCCGGATCCGGCCCAGTGGGGCTCGCGCAGGCGTCGTTTGAAGACCTTGCCGGAGTCCTCCCGTGGCAACTGGTCGTGGAACTCCACCACCTTCGGCGCCTTGAAGCCCGCCAGGTGCGACCGTACGTGGTCCCGCACGCCGTCCGCCGTGATCGCGTGGCCCGGTTCGGTCTCGATCGCCGCTGCGACGGACTCGCCGAACTCGGCGTCGGGAACGCCGAATACGGCGCAGTCGCGCACGCCGGGCAGGCCGAGCAGGCAGGCCTCGATCTCGGCCGGATAGATGTTCACCCCGCCGGAAATGATCATGTCGCGCTTGCGGTCACACAGATGCAGGTAGCCGTCGGCATCGAAGTAGCCGATGTCACCGCAACTGATCAGACCGTCCCGCTCGACCTCGGCGCGCGCCTCGGGCCGGCCCTGGTAGGTGAAGTCCGGCATGCCGGCGGCGCGCATGAAGATCTCACCCGGGATGCCGGCCGCGGGCTGCAGGCCGGCGTCGTCGTATATCCGGACCGTGGCGGTCGCCACCGGCCGGCCCACCGTCCCGGGGTGGGCGAGCCACTCCTCGCTGTCGCACGCGACCACAGCGCTGGTCTCAGTGCCGCCGTAGTACTCCCACACGATCGGCCCGAACCATTCGATGATCGCCCGCTTGATGTCCGGCGGACAGGGTGCGGCCGCGTGGGCGATGTGTTGCAGCGAGGACAGGTCATATCGACGGCGTACGGCCTCGGGCAACTGGAGCAACCGCACGAACATGGTCGGCACCAGGTGAAGCGCGGTGATGCGGTGCCTTTCGATCAGCTGCAACAGTTCCTCGGCGTCGAAGCGGGGCTGCAGGACCAGGAAACCCCCGAGCCGGGAAGCGGAGAGTCCGTACAGGTTCGGGGCGGAGTGGTACAGCGGCCCGGTGATCACCGTGCGGGCTCCCGGCCCCAGCCCGAGCACCTTGAAGACCTCGGCGTAGAAGACGGCCGCTGCCTCCGGGTCGATGGTCGCGGGCAACCGGCGCACCCCCTTGGGCCGGCCGGTTGTCCCAGAGGTGTAGACCATCGTGTGCGGCTCGGCCGGCGGCGCGTGCGACCACGGTTCGAACTGGTCCCGCCAGCTGCCCCACTCGTCGACCCCGTCCGGCAACGCGCAGGCCTGGGGGGCGAGGCCGCATCTCTGGGCGATATCGGATGGCGTCGGCACGCCCAGCACGGCGAGATCGGCCGGGAGCCCGGCCAGCAGGGGACGGAGCAGATCGGTGTGGCCCACGAGAACCGTGGCCCCCGCGTCGCGCAGGACGTAGTCGACCTCCTCCGCACTGCCGTGCCAGTTGATCGGCACCGGCGCGGCTCCGAGCCTGGCCGCCGCGAACGAGGCCTCGAACACCGCGTGGTCGTTGCGCATCAGGATCGCGACGGTGCCGGTCGCGTCGACCCCCAGCTTGGACAAGCCGGTGGCCGCCCGAGCCGCCCGGGCTTGCAGCTGCTCGGCAGGAACGAAGTCGGTCCCGCGCAGGACCCCGGCTTCCTCGGTCGTCGACACGGTCATCGCGGTGCCTCCGGGTGCAGCGTCGTCGCGTCGGAGAGCGATCGCAAGTCCTCGACGATCGGTGTCCACAGCTCGGGATCCGGCATACCGAGCGGATACGGCGTCACGCGGGTGAACAGGTCGCCGTAGCGGTCGATGACGAGTTTGGCGACGTTCTGCGGCTCGGCCACGATCGCGATCTCGCCCAACATGTCGTCGTCGATCAGCCGGGCCATCTCGTCCCATTCGCGGCGCTTGGACAGGATGGTGAGCTCCTCCCCCAACGCCGCCCAGCCGTGCAACTCCAGGATGGTGCGGTAGGCCGGCGTCGAGGCGTAGAACGCGACCTGTTTGCGGGCCATCGCGGCGGCGTCGATCATGGCCTCCTCGGTCGCGCCGGTCACGATGAACGGAACCCCGCTGATCTCGAAGCCGGTGAGGTCCTTGCCCACGCCGGCCCGCGCCGCGGCCAGGGTCGGGAGGGTGACCGCACGCAGGTATCGCTCGGTGCTGACGGCGTGGGGGAGGAATCCGTCGGCGACAGCACCGGCCACCCGGGTCATCTGCGGGCCGACACCGGCGATCAGGATGGGCGGATTGCCGTGCGGATTGGTTCCCGGGTCGAACATCGGGGTCATCAGCGTGTGCGTGTAGAACTCGCCCTGGAAATCGAGCTCCGCGCCGGTGGCCCAGGCGTCCCAGATCGCCCGCAGGGCTTGAATGTACTCCTCCATCCGCCTGGCCGGCTCTGACCAGGGCATGCTGAACCGGCGCGTGATGTGGGCCTTGATCTGCGATCCGAGCCCGAGCAGGAACCGGCCCTCGGAATAGAGCTGCAGATCATTCGCCGCGACCGCCGTCGTCATCGGGTTACGCGCGAAGGCGACAAAGACCGACGTGCCGATCGTGATGCGCTCGGTGCGCGCGGCGATCATCCCGGCCGAGATCAGCGGATCGTGCCGGGTCTCGGCCAGCCACAGCGCGTCGTATCCGGAGCGCTCCGCGGCGACCGCGGCTCCGATATCCACGCCGACGCCGAAGTCCAGGCTGAGGTCGATCTTCACAGTGCCGCCGTGACCCTGCGTCAGACGATCATGAATCCGGCGTCCACCGGAAGGTTCACCCCGGTGACGTAGCGGGCCTCGTCCGAGCACAACCACACCACCGCGTTGGTGATGTCGACGGCCTCGATCAGCTCGACTCCCATCGGGTTACCCAGCTTGACCAGCGCCTCGGGGAGCTCGGTGGCGAGGGCTGCGAATTGTTCGTTCAGCACCATCGGGGTCGCCGCGCCGGTGGGGTGCACGCTGTTGACGCGGATCTGGTGCTCGGCGAGCAGCCCCGCGTAGGCGCGCACCAAGCCCACGACGGCGTGTTTGGCCGCCGTGTAGCCCATCATCCCCGCGTTACCGGGGAAGCTGAGCCGACCGTGCAAGCCGGCCACCGAACTGGTGAGCACGACGCTGCCCCCGGCGCCCCGCTCCAGCATCGACGGGACGGCCGCCTCGATCGTGTTGTAGACGCCGGTCAGGTTCACGGCGACGGCATCGTCGAAGGCGTGGGGCGTCGCGGCAACGTCCTCGAACATCGGCAGGATGCCGGCGTTCGCGAGCACGATGTCGACCTGGCCGAATTCGGCGATCCCTTCCTCGACCACGGCACGCAGTGCAGCCCGGTCCCGGACGTCGCCCTGCCGGGCGACGATCCGCACGTCGTGCTCCTCGACGAGCTTGACCGTTTCGGCCAGGTCATCCGGCGTCGCCAACGGGTAACCGACCGAGTCCATCTGCGCACAGATGTCCACGCCGATGATCTGCGCGCCCTCCTCGGCCAGACGCAGCGCATGGGAGCGCCCCTGTCCGCGCGCGATGCCGGTGATGAACGCGACCTTGCCCTCAAAGCGACGCATGAGAAGTCTCCCGATCTGCAACGAGTGAAAGTGACGATTGACGAGTGGCGCCTAGGCCGGCGCGACCACCGCAACGGGAGTGAAGGTGAAGCCTTCGTACCCGTTGGCGGCAACCTCCGCGCACTTCGCGCGGTAGCCCGGCACGGAATCCAGATTGGGCAGAAACGCCCGCGGCTTACCGGCGATGTTCGAACCGGTGTAGGTGGTCTCGGCCAGCGGGAAGAGGGTGGCGGCGGCGACCGCGTTGTTGTGCTCCACCCATCCCTCCTCGGCCTCGACCGTGGGCTCGACGAGATCGGCGCCGCAGCCGGCGGCGTGGCCGAGAATCGCCGCGGTGAACTCGACGTGCTGCTCGATGGAGACGGGCATGTTGGACAGCACGCTGGGGCTCTGCGGTCCGGTGATCATGAACAGGTTCGGGTACCCGGCGCTCATCAGGCCCAGATACGTGCGCGGGCCCTCGGCCCACTTGTCCCGCAGCAACGCTCCGTCGCGGCCCCGGATGTCGATCCGGTTCAATGTCCCGGTGATGGCGTCGAATCCGGTGGCGAAGACGAGCACGTCAAAGGCGTACTCGGTGCCGTCACTGAGCCGTAGCCCGGCGGGGGTTATCTCGGCGATCGCGTTGGCGCTCACGTCGACCAGGTGCACGTGCGGGGAGTTGAAGGTCTCGTAGTACCCCGAGTCGAGCGGGATCCGCTTGACGGCGTAGGCGAGCTTCTTCGGCGTCAGCAGGTCCGCGACAACGGGGTCGTGCACCTTCTGGGCGATCTTGCTGTTCAGGAATGCCGCGAACCTCTGGTTCGCCTCGAGGCTGAACAGCGGCTCCATCCAGGTGCCGAGCACGAACCCCAGCCCGCCGATCCCCCACCACTGTTCCAGCACCGCCTCGATCTCGGCGTCGGTGGCCTCGGCCAGGGGCTTGGGTTGGGGTCGGAACGGCAGGCCGAACGCGTTGCCCCGGGTCAGCTCGCACACTCCGGCGAAGTCCTGCTTGCGGGCTGCGGCCACCTCCGACGGCACCTTGCCGTGCCGGGCCGGGAGGATGTAGCCCGCCGTCCGCTGAAACACCGTCAGATCCGAGGCCTGCTCCGCGATCCGCGGGATTGCCTGCACGCCGCTGGCGCCGGTGCCGATCACCGCGACCCGCTTACCGGCGAGGTCGACGCCCTCGTGCGGCCACAACCCCGTGAAATAGGCCTCGCCGGCGAAGGACTCCAGGCCCGGGAACGGCGGGGTGTGCCAGGCCGAGAGGCAGCCGACGCCGGTGATCAGGTACCGAGCAGTTACCTGCTCACCGGCGTCGGTGCACACCGTCCAGGTGCCGCCGGCCTCGTCGAAGGAGGCGGCGGTCACCTTCGCGTTGAAGGTGATGTCCCGGGTCAGGTCGTAGCGTTCCGCAACGTGCTCGAGGTAGGAGAGCACCTCGGGCTGCTCGGGGTAGCGCTCGGACCATTCCCACTCCTGCCACAGCTTCTCGTCGAAGGAGTACCCGTAGACGTAGCTCTCGCTATCGCAGCGCGCACCCGGATAGCGGTTCCAGTACCAGGTGCCGCCGACGCCGCTGCCGGCCTCGAACACCCGCACCGACAGGCCCATCTCGTTGCGAAGCTTGTGCAGCAGGTACAGCCCGGAGAATCCGGCACCGATCACGACGGCGTCGAGCTGCGGGTCACGGGGCGACGTAGACACGCGATCACCTTCCGAACTTCCATCCTTGAAACACCGCTCGGTGTCTCAAGTATCCAATCTGCCGTATTTCAGGGCTACTTGCGCCGCGATCTAAATTGGCATTAGTCTGATGCCCTCGTCAAGAGGAAGGTCCGAAATGGCGACCCGACCCCGCAACCGGCGCGCGCTGATCATCGCCGCGGCGGCTGACCAGTTCCATCGCGGGGGCTACCACCGTGTGGGTACCGGGGACATCGCGGCGGCGGTCGGCATCACGCCGGGGGCGCTGTACTACTACTTCCGCAGCAAGCAGGACCTGCTCGGCGAGGCCATCCTCGACCGACTGCAGCGATTCGAGTTGACCCTCACCGAGACCGAGCACGAGCCGATCGAGGACATGGCGCGCGCGCTCGTCACCCAGGCCTTGGACCACCGCGACTTCGGGGTCCTGTGGCAACGCGAATCCCGCCAGCTTCCCGGGCCGGAGCGGGACAAGCTGCGACACGGGATGCGCAATGTCGGCCTGCGCCTCGCGGTCCGCATCGGCGCCGACCGGCCCGAACTCACCGACTTCCAGCGGGAGTTGCTGGCCTGGAGCTTCCTCGGGATCGCGGCCAGCCCGTCGCACAGCCGGATCGAGATCCCGCGGCCGCGGTTCGACGACGTGCTCACCGGCGTGGCCTGCTCGGCAGTCGCCGCACCGCTCCCCCTCCCCACCACGCGGGCTGAGGACCCCGAGGCAACCGACCCGACCCTGCTCGCCGGTCGGGCCTCTCGCCGGCAAGCGCTGCTGGACGCGGCCGTGGACCTTTTCGCGCGTGATGGCTTCCAACGCGTGACGATGGAGGAGATCGGCGCCGTCGTCGGGATCGCCGGCCCCAGCATCTACAACCACTTCACCGGCAAGCCGGAGATCCTCGACGAGGCGGTCACCCGGGGCGTGCAGTGGGTCCACTTCCTGGTCACGCAGATCCTGCGCTCGGCAGCTTCGCCGACGCAGGCCCTGGACGCTCTGCTGAGGGGCTACATCACCTTCGCCATCGCGCACAGCGCCCTCATCGACGTGCTGACCGGCGAGGCCCACCACCTGCCCGACGAGCGCCGCCGGGCCGCTCGCCGGACCCAGCACGAATTCATCGCCGACTGGATCCGGCTCCTCAGCCACGACCGCCCCGACAGCGACCCCACCGAACTACGCGCCGTCGTCCAAGCCGAACTCAACCTCATCAACAGCATCGCGCGAACCCAACACCTGGCCGGCCACCCACAAATCGTCGAGCACCTGGTCAGCATCTGCTCGGCGATGCAGCGCAGCCACCCGGCATTTGAGGAGGACCAGTGAACAACCGCCTGGAGGCATTGCGGGTCGAACGCGTCGCGGTCCTCGAGTTCTTCCGCGACCTCACGCCCGGGGAGTGGGACGCCCCGAGCCGGTGCGCGGGTTGGTCCGTGAAAGGCGTCCTGTCCCACATGTCAGCGATCTTCCACGGCTGCTTCACGCCCTGGTTCATCAACCTCGTGCGCACCAGGGAAGTCGAGCAGGCGAACGACCGGGACGTGGAGCGACGCATCTCATGGACTCCGGAGCAGGTCCTCCGCGAGTACGAGGTGTGGAGCGCCCGCTACCTGCGCCTACCGCCGGTCCTGGCCGCCACCGGATTGGAAAGACTCAAGGTTCCGGTCGGCGAGCTCGGCCGGTACCCGCTCGGTCTCATCCCCGCCGCGCTCACCTTCGACCACCACCTGCACCTGCGGCACGACGTCGCCACGGCGCTGGGACGACCGGTCGCGCCCATCGACGACAAGGGCATGGCGGTCGCGCTGGAGTGGATGATCGCCGGCCTTCCTCAGATGTGCCGCGAGTCCATGACCGCGATCGACCGTCCCGTAGAGCTGAATCTCTCCGGCCCCGGCGCCGACAGTTGGGTGCTGGTTCCCGGCAAGGGCGAACTACTCGAAGTTCGGCCCGGGGGGTCGGTCCCCGCCGCGGCGGCCATCTCGGGCAACACCGAAGAGTTCGCGCTCTGGGCCACCCACCGAACTCCATGGCGCGAGAACGACGTCAAGATCGACGGCGACACAGACCTCGGCACCCGCTTCCTCGATGCCCTGAAGATCGTGTGACCTCAGGGGTGAACTGACTGATCTCCAATCAATCCAAGCCAACACCAGGAGGCTCGGCCACCATGACCAGCGCTCTCACTCCGTCGAGGGGCGGACGCCCTCGTCGCGTCTTGCGGATGGCTGCGGCAGCCGTCGCGATCTCGCTCATTGCGGCCGGGTGTGGCGGTCGCTCGGAGCAGGATTTCGCTGCCGCCGCCGGCGGCAACAGCGCCCCCGACAACCTCGGCGTTGAGTCCACGATCACAGCGCCTGACGCCCCATCAGGCAAGGCGCAGGCGGTCCCTCGGGCCAGCGCGGCCACCGTGCCGGACGTCGCCAACCCCGGGACATCCACAGCCGCGCCGGCCGGGAACGTCAAGAAACCCAAGCAGGCCGGCGACAAGAAGCCGACCGTGAACCAGAGCGCGGCCAAGCCGGCGAAGGTCTCGGTCGCCAAGACGAATCTGGCGGCGACCGCAGCCAGAGGTCTGCCCGCCATCACAAACTGCAAGGGCGCCACGGGCACGCCCGTGCTGCTCGGAAACATCGGCAACTACGCCGGCGTGATGGGTGGCAACTTCATCTCGGGCCTGCAGAGCCTGCAACTGTTCGTGAAGGTTCTCAACGACTGCAACGGGCTGAACGGGCACCCCATCCAGTTGTTCGTGGCCGACGATCAAGGCGATCCCACCGTGGCGCTGACGCATGCCAAGGAGATGGTCGAGTCGACAAAGGTCATCGCCTTCGTCGGCAACTTCGTCTTTCTCAGTTGGTCCGGCTTCATGAACTACCTGGACAGCAAGGGCATCCCGATGATCGGCGGTGACGCCTACAACGACATCTGGTACCGGTTGCCGATGGCGTTCCCGACGCACCCTGACGTCATTGCCCAGATCACCGCGCTCGTGCGCAGCGTGACCCCGAAGGATCGTCCCTTCAACGGTGGCTCGATCTATTGCAATGAGCAGCCGATCTGCGAGAAGTACGCGAAGGCGGGCGCCGCAGCGATGAAGGCGAACGGCGGTTCGGTCGTTGTCGAGCAGTCGATCTCGCTCACGCAGCCCAGCTTCATCGCGCAGTGCAACTCGGAGAAGCAGACCAAGGCTGAGTTCGTCATCAGCGGCATGGTTCCAAAGGCCGTCGAGCGGTGGGCGCGCAACTGCGAAAGCATCGACTACAAACCGCACGTGTTGACGATCGCGCTCGGTGCACAGGACACGATGAAGGACCTCCCAAGTCTGGGTGGGATGGACATCGGCGTGGGTGAGTTCGGCTGGACCGACACGTCACTGCCCGGAACCAAGGCGTTCCACGACCTGGTCGCGAAGTACAACCCTCGCCTCCAACTGGGTGGCGCCGCGTCGGTCGCGTGGGTCGCGGGGCTGGTGCTGCAGGAGGCCGGGAAGGCCTTGGGTGCTCAGCCGACCACGGCTGATCTCCTCAAGGGCTTGTACGCGATCCAGAACAACAACTTCGGCGGGCTTTCCCCCACGATCACCTATAAGCCCGGACCGCACCCTTCGTCGGGATTCCCGCAGTGCGTATTCCTCATGGGGATCAGAGGCGGCCAGTGGCAGTCGATTCAAGGTGGGCAGTGCGTGTGAACGCTGCCAAAGTCAAGCTTTTTGTGCTGACCCAGTGGGACCGTGTTGGCGCTTGGGCGGCAATCGGATCTGGCCTTGTCTTCCTGATCGTGGGCTACAGCCGAGTCCAAGGGATGATCTACCCCGGCCAGCAACTGCCCTATCTCCTCTCCGCCGGCATCGGTGGGCTGTTCCTTCTCGGCATCGGCGTCATGCTGTGGCTGTCTGCCGACATGCGGGACGAGTGGCACAAGCTCGACAGCATCGAGCGAGCCATCCTCGAGCAGGGCATGGCGTGGACCCCGGCAGCGGCACCCGAGCGCAAGGTCGTCGAATCCAATCGGAAGGCCGTGGCGCAGCGCGCCACGACCGGCGGATAGCCGGCCGTGACCGGGGTGTGGACGCCCAGGAACTGGGCGGGCTGGACAGCTCTCCAAGTTGTTGGCATCGGCGTGTGCGCGAGTGCGTGGGCGGTCGCAAGAGGCCAACTGGAGTACAGCGAGCAGACCGACATGGCAACCGTGTCGATCCTCGGCCTTGGGCTGAGCCTCGCGGCTAACGGCTGGGTGCTGGCCCGTGGACGTGGACGCCTTCGCGCTCGCCGCCGCGCGATGCTCGGGTCTGCACCGATCCGGCGTGCGGACGCGTCGAACCTGGATCTCGCGACCACCGCTACTGCGGTGGTGGCGGGAGCCGGGAGCGCCTTCTACCACCGGACCTCGTGTCCGATGGCGAGCGGCCGGGACTGGGCGCCGTCAACAGTTGCGGCGCAGGTGTCGGCGCGGCGCGCGCCCTGTCCGGTGTGTGCTCCATGACCGCGCTCTGGCCGTTCATCATCGCCGGTGTGGCAGACGGCGCGGTCTATGCCCTCGCCGCCGTGGGCTTGGTCTTGACCTTCCGGATCTCCGGAGTCTTCAACTTCGCGCACGGGTCGGTCGCGGCCGCTTCGGCCTATGTGTTCTACGAGCTACACGTGAATCACGGCATGGCGTGGGGTTGGGCGGCTCTGATCACCTTCGTCGCGGTCGGCGTCGGCGGCGGGTTGGTGCTCGAACGGATCGCGTTCTGGCTTTCGGACGCCCCGACCATGCTGCGGGTCGTCGCGACGGTGGGCATCCTGGTGGCGCTGCTGTCGTTTCTGACGGGGCATTACGGATCGCAGAGCCTGTTCGTCGATCCGTACCTGCCCCAAGGTGGAGTCGACGTAGCGTCGACGAGAATCCAGTACTCACAGATGATCACGTTCGCCATCGGCGCAGTCGGCACTGCAGCGCTTTACATATTCTTCAAGCGGGCGAAGCTCGGCATCGCCATGCAGGCGGTGGTCGACAATGCACCGCTGGTCAGCCTTGGCGGAACGAATCCGGTTCTGGTGCGGCGGCTGGCGTGGATGATCGGCTCGTGCTTCGTGTCGGTGTCCGGCATCCTGCTCGCGCCTGATGTCGGTGTCGACGTCAACACCCTCACGCTGTTGGTCATCTCGGCCTTCGGGGCCGCCGCGATCGGCGCCTTCAACAACTTGCCGCTGACCTTCGCCGGTGGTGTCGCGATCGGTGTCGTGTCGTCCGTGATGGCGTACAAGACAGCCAGCGTCGACAGCGATGTCGTGCAAGGGCTCTACACGAACCTCCCGTTCATCGTGCTCGTCATCGCGCTGATCGCCTACCCACGGCGCTACCTGGTGGAGCGAGGGGTCGAGCGCGTCAGGCGGCTGCGCCCGGCTCCCGTCTTCCCCGTCCCAGTGCGAGTCCTGACGGTGGCGGGCGGTCTGACGCTGGCGCTGATCCTTCCGTCCTGGGCGGGGGCGAAGATCAACTCGTACACGGTCGGGCTCTGCTTCGTGGTGATCTTCGCCGGCCTGGCGCTCGTGTTGTGGACGTCGGGCCAGGTTCCGTTGGGTCAGATGGCCTTTGCCGCGATCGGCGCCAGTACGTTCGCGCACCTGCAGAACCACAACACGCCGTGGCTGCTCGGGCTGCTGCTGAGTGGGTTCGTGTTGGTCCCGATCGCCGCGGTGCTCGCAATGCTCGCCATTCGGCTCTCCGGGGTCTATCTCGCGATCCTCACGTTCGGCTTCGGCATCCTCATCGAGCGCTTGTTCTTCACGACCGGGCTGATGTTCGGATCCAGCAACGTCTCCGAGGTCGGCCGACCGGAGTTGTTCGGGCTCCCGACGGACTCCGACAAGGGCTACTACTACGCAACTCTCGGTGTGGCGGTGCTGTGCCTGGCGTTGGTCGCCGCGGTCCGAACGACTCGCCTGGGGCGGCTACTTCGGGGCTACGGCGATTCACCCGCGGCAGTACGAGCGCACGGTGCCGACACGACCGTGATGGGCGTGCTGGCCTTCTGCGCCTCGGCATTCGTGTCCGGAATCGCGGGCGCCCTGCTCGCCGGTGTCACAGGTTCCGCGGCCGGGAGCTCGTTCAGCTTCACGATGTCGTTGACCATGATCGCGGTGTTGGTTGCGTGTTCTGTATTCACGCTGGGCGCCCCGATGCCGATCACGCTCTCGATTCTCGCGGGGCTGGTCTACCAGGTGTCGACGGCGTACTTCACAAATCAGTCGTACATCGATTACCAGGGCGTCGTGCTCGGGCTGGTGGCGATCGGGGTGGCCTGCGCTCCTGGTATCCGGGCCAGCGCGAGCGGGTTGCCGCGGCTCGTTCGGCCCGAGCGTCCACCCGGTCGTAGTCCGGCCCGTGCTCGTTGGGCCGCGGTCGCGCCCAGGAGTGCTTCATGACTCGAAACCCTGACCTCACCTTGCGCAGCGTCACGGTCCGTTTCGGCGGAGTCGTCGCGGTGGACGGGTTGTCGCTGCATGCGCCGGCGGGCGCGATCACCGGGTTGATTGGACCCAACGGCGCAGGAAAGACCACGACATTCAACGCCTGCACCGGATCGGTGCCGACCGTCCAGGGTTCGGTGATCCTCGGTGACCTGGTCTTGGACAAGCACGCGTCGGCGCGACGAGCGTCGCTCGGCCTGGGTCGCACGTTCCAACGCATGGAGCTGTGGGACAGCATGACTGTCGAGCAGAACCTGGAACTCGGGATCGAGTGCTTCCACGCGGGTAGCCGGCCCTGGGACCACGTCCTCGGCCGTCGCAGGCAGCGTGGTTCGGACCGTCGCAGCGTCGAGGAGGCAGTCGGACGCTGCGGAATCGGAGAACTGCGCGGCAGGACCGTGGGCACACTGTCCACCGGGCAGCGACGCATGGTCGAGCTCGGGCGTGCCATGGCGGCCCCATTCTCGTTCCTCCTCCTCGACGAACCGGCCTCCGGTCTGGACGCCGCCGAGAGCGAGCACTTCGGCACCGTCCTCGCGTCCTTCGTCGCGGACACCGGTCTCGGCGTGCTCCTGGTCGAACACGACATGCCCCTCGTCGCGGCCGTATGCAGCTCGATCTTCGTCATGGAATTCGGGCGGTTGATCTTTGCGGGCACGACTGAGGAGACCATGGCCAGCGACGTCGTGCGCGCTGCCTATCTCGGCGAGGACAAGGACGCAGCCAAGGACGGTGCACATGCTTGAACTCAGGCAAGTCTCTGCTGGATACGACGCAGGGCTCGTCCTCCGCGACGTCGACCTTGTCGTTCCCGACGCGACTGTCGTGGCGCTGATCGGTGCCAACGGTGCGGGCAAGAGCACGCTGCTCCGGGTGGCGTCGGGCTTGCTGGTGCCGGTGCGCGGTTCGGTGCGGGTCGACGGCATCGACGTCACCGGGAAGGCGCCGTATCAGCTCTCTCGCTTGGGCGTTTGTCACGTACCGGAAGGCCGAGGCGTCTTCCGCGGGCTCACCGTTGAGGAGAACTTGCGCCTCCAGGCGGGGTCGGCCGGCGCGGACGGCATCGAGATCGCAATCCAGGCGTTCCCCCGCCTGGGACAGCGACTTCGGCAAGTTGCCGGGAGTCTCAGCGGGGGAGAGCAGCAGATGCTCTCGCTCGCCCGGGCTTACCTCACCAGCCCGTCGGTGGTTCTGCTCGACGAGGTCTCCATGGGCCTGGCGCCCAAGATCGTCGACGAGATCTTCGAGCACCTTCGTGCACTTGCCCGGCAGGGCACAGCACTATTGATCGTCGAGCAGTACGTGGCGCGCGCGCTCGACCTGGCAGATGTGGTCTACGTCCTTGGCCGCGGTCAGGTTCAGTTCGTCGGGGAGCCCTATGAGTTGAGCCACGAACTCGTTCACGGGTCATACCTGGGAGGCCTCGCATCATGACCGGACGTCACTCCTACCCGCGCCGGACCCGTCGCGTCGGCCGGACGGCAATCTCGGGCGCCGCGGCGCTTGCCATGGCCACCGCTTGGCCGGACGTTGCCTGGGCCGATGGTGGCGGAAACGCCAACCAGTACGCGGTGTCCATCGAGGCCGACGCCATGAGCGGCGGCGTGTACAACCAAACGTTCCCGCTCACTGATTACATCGGGACCAGTCCGTACTCGGCGATCGCGCAACTCGACAGTCAGGGAACGAGCACTGCGGCTGCGGCCGCGCCCTACCTCGGTGCGTTTCTGACGCCACTGTTCGCGACGTTCAACGGCGTGGGGCCGGGCCTCATCCCGCCGTTCCCGCGAGTGCCCGGTTACGTGCAGTCGAGCTATCCGGACACACCATCGTCAATGCAATCGAACGGGGTCTACACCATCCGCGCGCAGAGCGGAACAGATCGGTCCTCCGGCCTGGTCGATCTCGGCATCGCCCAAGACCAAGTACAGGGTCTGCTGCACGCCGGCGCGAACACCATCGCCAACCACAACGGGAGTGTGGAATCCGTCGGTGAGGCCGGAGCAGAAGCGCTCAACATCGGTGGTGTCCTCACGATCGGCAAGGTGGTCTCGTCCCTCGGCTTGACGCAGATGGGATCCAAACCGCCGGTCATCTCCTCCGCCACCCGCGTGCTCGGCATGGAGGTGAACGGCATGGCGGTGGGACTGACCGAGCATGGCGTGACCGCGATGGGGAACAACACCCCGTTGAACGCCGAGGATGCGAACCGGTCTGCGCGCGATGGGCTCAGGGCAGCCGGCATCGAGGTTCGGTATCTTCCGGCCAAGACCGTCGAGGATCCGGCGACCCACTTCGTCCAGAGTGTCGATTCGGGCGCACTGATGGTCACGGTGAAGCACGAGTTCCCTGGCCGGGGTGAGTACCGGCTGGAGATGATCTTCGGACGGGTTTCCGCGTCGACCTACAACCGCGCATCTGAACGGCCGGTCGAGACCGCGGCGACGCCGAGCGCTTCGGACGACGGTGAGATCGCCGAGACCGCGCACTTCCGCAATCTCTCCCCCGTGGACGCGCCGCAGCCGACCGAAGCCGAACTCGCTTCGGTCTTCGCAACCGTGCCCACCACCGCAGACGCGGCGGTTCCGGAGGCATCCGTGGACGCGCCGATCGATGCCGCCGGCGATACCGCGCCCGCTGCCGAAGGCATCGCCACGACCAGCGTTGCGACGGCGCGGAGCGATCAGGCCCGCCTGCTCGCGGCGCAGGTCTCGGCGATGGCTCCGGACGACGGGACCCGCAAGGTGTTCCTCACCCTCCTGCTCCCCGCTATGGCTGCGCTCGGGCTCGGGGGCGCCGCTCGCTGGGCGGCGGCCCGATGAGCGCCTCCGGCGAAGCGCACCGTCGCCGGTCCACGACAGCGCCGTCCCCGGAGGGAACCACGATGAAGACGTGCATGGGAACCCTGACCCGGAGCGCGGCCGTTGTAACTGCCGCCGCTGTGGTGTCGATCGGACTCTGCGGTGGATCGGCCTACGCGGCGGACCCGCCTCCGCCGCCCCCGGACGCAAGTTCGCTCCCGCCTGGAATGGTGGCGGTCGTCTCGCCCGCAATGAGCACGATGCTGTGGGGCAACACCGTGTTCGTGAGCATCGGTTGCGCGTATGGGACCGCCGAAATGGCGTCGACCATGAATGGTTTAGGTTCGGACGACTCGTCCGATCTCGCCGGTGCGGTGACCAACGGATGCGCGCGGTATTCCTCCGCGAGCGGCCAGGCGATCCTGCAGGGAATGCAGGCAGTGCAACCACTGACGGCGATCAATCCGTATGTGAATCCCGGGATCGCCGCGTTTTCCGCAGCGGTGGCAGACTTTGGGCGGACGCATGACGCTGTATTGACGCCTTTCGGTCCGACGGTGCAGACCTTCGCGAATTCTATCGACTTCTTCAGGGGGACAGACCCTAAGACTAGGTGAGTCGTTGCGGCCGTCGCGACCCAGAAGTCGACTACTTCTTGTCAAGCGGGCCGGCGTTGAGGACTGCCATCGCCGTGGCCGTCACCTCGATCGAGAAGGCCGGTCTGGAGAGCACGTGCGGCATGCGCCCGAGGTCGTCGATTACGGCCAAGGCCTGGCGGACGAGGACTTGGACAGTGGTCGAATCCAACTCAGAGCGGGCAGCACGGAGCAACGACTCCCACTCGCCCACGTACTCGCGCCGGCGCTCGCGGGTCTCCCGATCCAACTCCGCATCGCCGGTTAGGTCTACGGGGAGGCCCCGCCACTCCGGTATGAAGGTGCGCGGCCCCCCGACGCTTTTCGGTCCAGTCGGCGACCAGCGCCCCTGCACGCCTCTGACTCCCTGATCCAGATCCCGGTCCGAGATCGTTGCCTACCCCCGGGGCGCAGCGGCGCTTGAGGCGCGGGCGTCAACCAGGACCCTGGATAACCCCTGTCAACTACCGGCCCCGCCCGACCCGACGCAGACTCGACACCAACACCGCCAAGCGCCGGGAGGCCAGCAGGGTCACGCCAAACCAGGACATGAATAGGACGCAGACGGTCCACTGCGCGCATCACCACCCCGGACCCAAACAGATCAGCCCCCGACCCATACGTGCAGGTCAGGGGCTTGATCAGTCTTTCAGTGGCAGATCCAGGATTCGAACCTGGGAAGCTTTCGCGACGGATTTACAGTCCGCTCCCATTGGCCGCTCGGGCAATCTGCCGGGGTGCGCACGGGTCGCCCCACAGCGCTGCGAGAGGATACCCCAGGCGCCCGCGCGCCCGGCAATTCGGTTCTCGTGAGGCATCGGAGGTGCACCTACTGTGGCCGACCCATCGTTCGACGTGGTGAGCAAGGTCGACCGCCAAGAGGTCGACAACGCGCTGAACCAGACCGGCAAGGAGCTGGCCCAGCGGTTCGACTTCAAGGGCACCGGCGCGCACATCGGCTGGTCCGGGGAGCGCATCGAGCTGAAGGCGGAGTCCGAGGACCGGGTCAACGCGATCCTGGACGTCTTCAAGGAGAAGCTGATCAAGCGGCAGGTGTCGCTGAAGGTGCTGGACGCCGGCGAGCCGCAGCTGTCCGGCAAGGAGTACAAGATCTTCGCGAACATCGAAGAGGGCATCTCCCAGGACAACGCGAAGAAGGTCTCCAAGCTGATCCGCGACGAGGGCCCCAAGGGCGTGCAGGCGCAGATCCAGGGCGACCAACTGCGGGTCAGCGCCAAGAAGAAGGACGACCTGCAGGCCGTCATCGCGCTGCTCAAGGGCGCCGAGTTCGAATTCGCGCTGCAGTTCGTCAACTACCGCTGAGGGAGCCCGCGTGTCCCGTGACGCCGTCCGGATGACCCCCGCCGAGATCGACGCCTACCTCACCGAGCAGAAGGTCATCCAGGTCGCCTCCATGGGCCCGCGGGGCCGCCCGCACCTGGCCCCGTTGTGGTTCGTCCGGCGACAGTCCCAGCACGACCTGCCGGTGTTGGCCACCTGGACCTTCGCCAAATCCCAGAAGGCGCTGAATCTGCACCGGGACCCGCGGGCCACCGTCCTGCTCGAGGACGGCGAGACCTACTCCGCGCTGCGCGGGATCTCCATGGAATGCGACGTCACGCTGCTCGAGGACTATGAGCCCACCCTGCAGATCGGCCTCGCCCTGGCCGAGCGGTACGCCGTGGGCTACGAGGCCGAGCGCAGCGTCATCAACGCGGCTTTCCAGGCGCAGGCACGCAAGCGCGTGGGCATCGTGCTCACCGCCACCCGGGTCGCCAGCTGGGACCACAGCAAGCTCGCCGGCGCGTACTGACTACGCGGTCAACTTGCGGACGTAGTCCTGCGGCCATCCCATCTCCACATGAGCGATGGCCGGTGCGCCGTCCAACGTGGCGTGCATGCCGACCTCGTTGAGCACCAGATCGCCGATGGGCATTGACCAACCGGCGGCGAACTCGGCGTCCATGGACATCTCCCGGCCCAGCTCGTCGCGGAACCGGCCGACCACCCGACGATGGCACATCGTCTTGTCCAGCTCGGTGTCCACGTCGCCGTGCACGATCGGACTGAGCGTCCCGTCGGCGTAGAGGTAGCCCGTGGTCATCACCTCGCCGAGGGCATTCATCAACATGCAGTGGATCGCGGTGTCGCCGTCCCGGGTGGCGCAGTTGATCCACTTCCAGTGCTGCATGCAGGCCCAGTTGCGCGGGCCCCAGGAATGGTCTCGCTGACCCCGGCCGACGAACTGCACCTGACGGCCCTTCAGATTCAGCGCCACCTCGGTGTGCCCGCTCTGTTCGTAGCGGTCGTGGGCCATGAATTCCGGGCAGCCATCGGCGTTGTCGTGATACGAGAAGGGCGCGTTCATGCCGCGAAAGGCCAGGTCCAGTTGCAGCTCCGCGCCTGCGTAACCGATCCGCGCTCCGTATAACGGCTCGGGTTGGCTCCAGCGCAGCCCGTCGACCTCGAAATCATGCAGGTCGTCACCGCTGTATTTGGCGACCGCGCTGAAGTCCAGGAACTCCGGTTCGGCCATGTCCGGACCGGCCACGAACAGGAACCGACCCCAACGGTCCCCGCCCTCCCGCCACACGTAGGCGAACACCAGCAACTGCTCGTCCGGGATCGGCGCGGTCAACGCCAGGCTTTCCCGCGCGTGCGGTCCGAAGGTGGAGTACTCGTTGTGCAGCAGGTCATCCGCGGCGGTGAACACCGTGGGACGGGGCCTGACGGGCGCGGTCATCAGTAGCTGCCTTCCGCCTCGCGGTCACGTCCCAGGGTCTGCAGGTAGTCCTCGTGCAGGTGCATCCACACGGTGTGTACCGAGTCCAACTGCGGTGCCAACACCCACTCCCATTGACCGGCCTCCGCTCGGGTCAGCGCGGCGCCCAGAGCATCCCCGTACTGCGCCAGCCGCGGCAGGTGTTCGGCGCTGCGCGCCACCACGCCCTGTGCCCGCTCCACCAATTTCGCGACCTCGTCGAGATGCTCCGGCCGGTCCTCCGCCGCGCCCCCGGCGGCCCGCGTGGCCACCGCCTTGAACTTGGTGTTCAACGACAGGAAGCGCTCGTAGACGGCGCCGAGCGCGTCGAGGTCGAGCCCCGCCCGCTCGGCGTCGAGCAATTCGGTGTGCCGCGCCCGGCCCCGGTCGGTCAACATGAGGTGCCCGCCCGCGATCCGGTCCACCAACTCCGCGTCGAGCAGGGTGTCGGTGTCCGGCAGGTCGTCGGGGACCATGCCACGCAGGGCAATCCGGTGCAACGACGCGAACGCCTCCGGCCCCACCTGTGGCGGAGCGCCCAGGCCCGACTCCGGCACCAGTCCGTGCCCGAGCAGGAACACCGCGCCGAGCACCTGCTGCGCCTCGCCGCTGCCGCTGGTCAACGCCGGATACACGGCCTCGGTCAGCGGCGTGAAATCCCCGAAGCCGGCGGCCATCATCTCGTCCCACATGCCGGCCGACCGGGCGAAGGGCAGCAGGAACTCGCGGTCGTAGACCTTGACCCCGTTGCGCACACGTTCGTCCCACGGCAGCGCGGCGATCTGCCCGTACAGCTCCAGCATCGCGGCGTTGCACTGCTTGACGATCTGCGCCATCTCCGGGAAGTCCAACCGCCGCAGGTCGCTGATCGGGGTGTCCCAGCGGTCACGGGCGTAGACCACGGCGCCGGACAGGTACTTCAGGTAGTTCTTCGGCTCCGCGAACGTCGTCGCGATGTCGTTGATGGTGATGGTCACCGGAGTGTCAGGGCGGAAGAACATCGCCTGCGTCACCGCGTACGGCAGACCGGCGTATCCCCCGGTCCACTCGTGCGCGGTCTCGTAGAGGAAGTGGTCGCGCACCAGGACGAAGCCGCCGTCCGGCAACGGGTAGGGCCCGGTGTCGCACAGCGCCGCCCGGCAGTCGTAGTGCAGCAGGAACCCGGCCATCTCGCTGGCCGCGTTGAACGCCCGGAACGCGGCGAGTTCGTCCTGGTCGTCGAGTCGATGTTCCTCGTCGGCGAATCGGGCCAACCACGCCGGATCCAACGTCCGGCAGGTGTACTCGCGCCCCGAGACATAGCCGGCACCTTCGCCCCACAGCCCGTACTGCAACTGGCGCGCGAACTGCACGATGGTGTTCGCGTTGCGCGCCGCATCGGGGCCGACGTCGTGGCCGAGGGTGGCCGCGATCCCCCGGCCGATCATCGGACACGCCGCCAGGGCCCAGATGCGGACGTGGTTGGCCTTACTGCCGATCTCGCGGCGCGGGATTCCGCCGAGGTCGATCACCCCGTCCACGCCGATCCGTTCGGTGATCAGCTCGATCCAGCGGGCGTAACTCGCCCACTGCTGCACGAAGGCGACCGTTTCGTATTCCTGACGGGGAATCAGACCGGACTCTCCCTCGGTCTGCCGGGTCTTGATCAGATCCCAGAGGTTCCACCCGGTGTAGGCGCCGAACTCGTCGAGTTCGTCGGGGCGCAGGTCGCGGCGGATGTTCTCCGCGGTGTTGGTCAGCACCCCGGAACGCAATCGGTTGCGTAGTTGCCGGTCCCCGGCCGGGCCGTCCGCGATTTCCCCGCGGTAGGACGCCATCAGCACGGCCAGTTGCGCCGCCTGCTCGGCGGCCGCCGGGTCCGGTTCGGCGGCACCGGCACTCGGCTCGTAGTTCCGGTCGGCCTCGCGGATCTGCACGCTGCCCTCGGGTGAGGTGGACACGTCCACCCGCACGATCGCCCCGTCCGGCGGGATCGTCTCCCCGCGCGCGCTGGTCACCCCTTCGGTGAAGGCCACCGACATCAGGCAGGGGATGCCGTACTCCCGGGTCAGGATGCCCAGGTGGCTCTCCGGCGCGCCCTGCAGCGTCAGCACGCCCTTCACCCCCGCGGACAGGGCCGGGGTGAGGAAGGTGGTGGTCCCGCCCCGGGCCAACACGATGGTCGAGGCCACATCGGGCCCCGCGACGAAGTCCAGCACCGCCTGCGGGGAGTCCAGCCACACCACCGGGCCTTCGATCGGCTCGTGCTCGAAGACCGTCAGCCCGGTCGCGACCTTGACGAAAGCAGTGCTCATGACACTCCTGACTTCACCGACTGGTACAGAACATACGACGATGGCCGTGGGGGCGGGCGGTGTCCCTCGCCCGCCCCCCGGCCATCGACCCAGGAGCCTCTTACTTATTCGTGTCCGTTACTTGCTCGTGTAGATCACGAACTGATCTGGGTCGGGCTCGAAGCCGTTGGGCGAACCGTCCGGGTTGGCCGCGGTGTTGGAGGTCGAGTACTTGTACATGAACTCCCGACCCTGGCCGTAGTCATGGCTCCAGTTGTCCCCGAAACGCTCCGACTGGCGGTAGGAGAACTTCTGGTCCATCGCGGACTCGGACCGATAGGTGTCGCCGTTGCCCAACTGGGCCATCAGCCGGTCACGGGTCAGGTTCGGACCGACCGCGCGGGCGGCCTGCGCCAGGATCTGCGCACCCACGTAGGTGGACTGCACGATGTGGTGGTTCAGGCCCCGGTTGCCACGGGCGTACTTGTTCATCGTGGCCATGAACTCCGCGCCCCACATCTTGTAGGTGGTGTTCGTCCAGTAGCGCCCCTCCGGCCACTTGCCGAAGAGCTGGCCGAGCACCTCGGCGGCCAGGTGGTTGCCGGACATTCCCTGCGACGGCCAGTAGCCCTGCTGGGCCGCCTCGACCACGAACTTCGCGATGGTGGCCGGGTTGATCACGTAATGAATGATGTGATCGGGGTTCGCCGCGCGCATGGCCAGCACCTGCCCGGACATCGAGGTCTCGGCGATGGCCACGTCGACCCGCTTGACCAGTTTGGCTCCCGAGGCGTCCATGACCTTCTGTACCTGACCGCAGGCCAGCTGCATCTCCGGGCTGGTCAGGCAGATCATTCCGTAGGTCTTGGGGTGGACCACGTTCGCCGCCCAGTGCGCCCCGGCCATTGCCTCGTGAATCATCGACATGTGAGTGGGGAACATGAACGGGTCCTGCCACTCGGTCTGCGAGTAGGCCCACTGGCCCACCGACGGCAAGTGATACTGCTTCAGATCATCGTGCGCGGAGGCCGCGCCCCAGGAGGTGATGTTCAGCAACCCGAACACCTTGTCCACCGTGGCCAGCTTCTTGATGCACGCCTTGGTGCGGGAGACCTCGCCCGGGCCGTCGTCGCAGTCGGTCAACGTCAGTCGGCGACCCAGGACGCCGCCCCGGTCATTCTCCGCGCTGAACTCCGCGGCGATGCCGTGCACGATCGGGTTGATGAGCACGTTGCCCAGCGCCATGCCGTGCATGGACACGGTGCCCATGTGGATGCCGTTCTTGGTGACGCCGATCTCGGTGGCACCGTCCTTCTGCTCGGCGAGCTTCGCGTTCTCCGCCGCCTGCGACGCGTTGTCCATGGGGTGGATCACCGAGCCGGTCTCGGTCTTGACGGTGCTGCTCTCGCCGACCGCCTTCTCGGCCTTGGGAGCGGACTTGGTCGCCTTGGCGGGCGCGGCCTTGACAGCGGCCGGGGCGGCCTTGGTGGCATCGGCCCGCGCTGCCGCGGCCGGGGCTGCTGCGGCGGGAGCAACAGCGGCGGCGGCGGGCGCAGCAGCGGCGGGCGCGGCCGCCGCGTTGTCCGAACTCGCCGCGGGCGCGGCCGGCTGCTGGGCGACCGAGGACTGCGAACCTGAACCACCGCAGGCCGCGAGCACCAGCGCCGCGCTCACGACCATTGGTACCAGCGCGAGCGTGGAGCGTCGTCTGGGAGCTCTCATCTCAACTGCCTCCGGGAAATTTCGGGTTGGGGACATAGCGGAAGGCGACCACGACAGAAGGGATCGCGTGCAGTCATTCCCCCGAGGCCCTTTCAGGCCCTCAAGGACGCGTCGCCTGACGCGGCACCTTCACTCGAGCTACACGGCTCTTCGGTCCGCCGGCTCGAGCGAATCCTCGTGCTCTTCTGCTACGTCTGCCCCTCGTGGGCTGCAATCCGTACTGACTGCACGTCTGTCACGTTATTCAGCTGACCGGGCGTCCGGACAGCCGATTTGCGCTTCGAGGAATCCGTTCTGCGCGTCCGGTCACTGTGCTGTCGGGGCGTGCCCGAGGTCCTCAGGTTTCACCGGTGCGGCCGCGGACCGTCGCGGCATCGGATCAATCAGCAGCGCGACATTCGCCACGCAGGGTCTGCGAGGGCGTGCAGCCGTACCGCTGCCGGTAGGCCGCGGCAAATCGTCCGTAGTGCCAGAACTCCCAATTGACCGCCACGTCGGTAGCCGTCGTAACGTCTGCGTCCGCTGATGTGAGCTCGGCGTGAGCGCGCGCCATCCGGACGTCGCGCACGTAGGTCATGGGCGGCGTTCCCACATGCCGGCGGAAACCCTCTTCCAGCGCCCGCACGCTGAGACCGACCGCTTTGGCGATGTCCCCGACGGTCTTGATCCTGGTGGGGTGCTCCTCGATCAGCGCTGCAGCCGCCCTGATGGCCCGCGGTCCGCAGACGGCGCTCGGACGGGTCAGCTCCGCGAGATAGTTGCTCGGTTGACTCATCAGCAGGCCCGCCACGACCAGCCGACCCAGGCGCACCGACATTGCGGGGATCGAGGTCAGGCCGTCCGGGCTTTCCATCTCGTGGCGCAGCAGTCGCAACGCCTGCGAGAACGACCCGTCGCCGACGTCTTTCAGCCGGGGCTCGAAACGGAGCGGTGACGCAATCCCGCGGCCGAGGAGCGCCGACAGCTCCGCTTCCATGTCGGATCGGTCGAGCAGCACGGTGATGAACCTGCACTCGTCGCTGAGGTACTCGGCGAGGATCGCCTCATCGGGAGAGATCACGACTCCCGAGCCTTCACAGACGAGCGCCGTGCCTCCGCTCCGCGACGTGATCCGGATGGTTCCGCTGATCGGCAGACAGACCGCGTAGCGCGGGTAGAAGGGCGCGCAGACGGTCGACTTGGAAACTTGGAGGTCGTTGAACTGGACGTTCGGCAACGCCACGCACTGCAACTGCAGGTGCATGCTTCGCGTGTCGCGCGGAACCGTCACAGCGGTTACCTGGTTGTACGCCTCGCTCAGAGCCGCGATCGTCGAGTCGACGCCGCTGGCTGAGATGACCATCCGCTCATGACCAGCCGGAGGCTCGTCCCACCCAAGGGCCGCGCTCGTTATGGCGCTCATGGCCACGCGCCCAGCGGAAGCCGGGCATGCCGCCTCGGCGATCCGGGTGCCGTTGCGCGCCGCGCCGACGCGAAGCGGGTGACATCACACTTCATGGCGGGCGAATTCTAACATGAGAGATAGATCATATCGTTTCCGGAAAGCGTGACGTCCCGCAGAGTGGTGTGCGACAGCCGGCCTGACGAACGTGGCGTGGCGTGCAGGCGGCTTAATCTTCGATCACCTGACGCTGCGTCAGTTGACGCGCAGTTTTCGAAGCAGATCCTGCAGGCGTTAATCGGCTGGCGAGACCGCGCTTTTCGGCTGGCTCGAAGCAGCTGTGCTCCCTAGCGTTCAGATACCCGACGCATCGGTCACTGCGCAACTCGCTACGGCGGCCCCCTTACTCACGTCCCGAAAGGATTGAGTCTCTTGGCAGACACCACATCCGGCCGGGTCGTGGTGCGATGAGCAGTTACACCTTGGCCGAGCTCCTGCGAAAGACCCGGACCTCGCCGCAGATCCGCGATGCCGTTGCCGTGGTGACCGAGGCGCGCAGCGTCAGTTACGCCGAGCTCGATGACCGCACCGATCGCCTCGCAATCGCTCTGCGGGCAGAGGGTTTCGCGCACGGTGATCGCCTCGGCCTGCTGATGAACAATCGGGTGGAGTGGCTGGAGATCTTCTTCGCCGTCGCCAAGCTCGGCGGTGTGCTCGTGCCGCTGAACCACCTGCTGCGCCCGGCCGAGCTGGCGGAGATCCTCGAGGACTGCGGCGCGACCTGGCTGGCTTTCGAGCCCGATTTCGCCGACACAGGGAAGCAGCTGCGATCGGGTCGGCGGTTGATCGGCATCGGCGGGCACTCGGAGAGAGCGGGTGCCGACCACGATCTGGAGAGTCTGATCGCGCGGACGTCGTCACCGGCGACGGGAGCGCGAGTGAACACCGCACGAGCCGATGACCTGTTCCTCCTGCAGTACACCTCCGGCACCACCGGGACCCCCAAGGGCGTGATGCACACCCACAGCACCGTGCTGTGGAACACGATCTACCAGAATGTCGATCGGCAGATCTGCCGCGACGACGTCTGGCTGGTCGTGCCGGCACTGTGCTGGGTCGCCGGTCTGCACGACTACGCACTGGCCACCCTGTGGGCCGGCGGCCGAGTCGTGCTCGGCCCGACCAGCGGATTCAGCCCCGCGCTCCTGCTGAAGACCATCGAGACGGAGCGCGTCACCGGTGCGGTGATCGTCCCCACTGTGCTCAAGCGTGTCCTTGCCGCCCCCGAACTCGACCAGCACGACTTGAGCTCCCTGCGGTTTCTGCTCTCCGGCGGCGAGCCGGTGCCGGTGCCCGCGCTGGAGCAGATGCAGCGGCGACTGCCGAACTGCGCGGTCTGCCAGGGATACGGCATGAGTGAGATGCCCACCGTGATGACGATGCTTCAGCCTCAGGATGCGCCCGCACGGTACGGCTCGGCCGGCAAGGCCTGTTTCGGTGGCGAAGTGCGAGTGGTCGACGAACACGGCGTGGACACCGCGCCCGGCGAGGTCGGCGAGATCATCTGCCGATCGGCGGCCAACATGATCGGCTACTGGAACAAGCCCGAGGCCACCGCCACCGCGTTGGTCGACGGGTGGTTGCACACCGGCGATCTGGCCAAGGTTGACGAGGACGGATTCATCTACATCGCGGGACGCCGAAAGGACATGCTCATCACCGGCGGTCTCAACGTGTATCCCGCCGAGGTCGAACGTGTGATCTCCGAGCATCCAGCCGTTGTGGAGTCCGGCGTCATCGGCAAGCCCAGTCCCGACTGGGGCGAGGTCGGCGCGGCGACCGTAGTGCTGCACGAACCGGGCGGCCTCGACGAGGCGACGCTGGTTGCCTACCTCAACGAGCGGATCGCGAAGTTCAAGCTCCCCCGCTCGTTCACCTTCACCACGGAGCCGCTGCCCCGCACGACGTCGGGGAAGGTCCAGAAGTTCAAGTTGTGAAAGGTAATCCACGATGCCGAGAGGCCTGACCTACGAACCCGAGCACGAGGCGCTACGCAAGTCCTACGCCGACTGGCTGGACAAACGAGTGGTGCCGCATGCGCTGGAGTGGGATGCCGCAGGCGCCGACCGCTAGAGCGCTGCACAAAGGCGGGAAGCACGGCTCCCAGCTGAGCAACAACGGGTCGGCGGTGCCAGATCCGGCCCCTGCAACCGACTGCATACATTTCCACAGGTGAGGCGACCGGGACTCGAACCCGGGACCTAGGGATTATGAGGACTCCACAACCCATCGACTGTGCCCTCTACCAGCGACTATGTCCTCAGCACCATCGACTCTG
>Ga0137412_10000354_pt1 | contig 31616 bp, 31 predicted proteins | sample CZODoug2_1_16fun_FD_122160 | JGI IMG/M metagenome (GOLD analysis project Ga0137412, IMG submission 122160) | Vadose zone soil fungal communities from Angelo Coast Range Reserve, California, USA - CZODoug2_1_16fungal (Hybrid Assembly) | ecosystem: Environmental > Terrestrial > Soil > Vadose zone...
GGTCATGTCGCCCGCGCTGGTGATCGCGGCGATCGTCGCCACCTACCTGCTGTTCCGCCGGACCGTCCGCGGCCAGAACGTCGTGGTCCGGTGGCGCCACCACCAGCCGTGGGCTGCCGCGACGACCTGACGGGTCAGCTGCTCTGCGTCGAGGGTGGTCCGCACGCGACACGCGCCCGGGATCGCGTTCACGTGAACGGGAAGCGTTCAGGCCTGAGTCGTCGAGCCGGAGCAGGCGTGCGAAGTCAAACCGTGTCCGGCACCGGTCGCACCCATGTTGCCCTGAAATCGAAGCTGTCCTGCTTGACCCGCTCGAATGCGAACTCAACAACTTGCCCGGCGCTCAGCGCGCGATAGCCGCTCGGGTTGCCAACATCAACGACCGAGAAGTGGGCCCACGCGTCTCGTCCGTCGGGGAGCGCCGCAGAGCTGATAGCCCCCCAACCCCTCTCCTCTTTCCAGAACTTCACTACGCCTCGGGTCGGCTCATGCGTCGTCACGTCTGTAGCCTGCCGTTCCGGGCGGCCCTGTGCATTCGCAATTCGGCACGAGCGCTGACCGCACCTGTGAGGACTGCGCAGCTGAAACGAGCCGGTCCTTGGGTGAGGTCAGGGTTGCAGGCCGCCCCATGACCAGTGCGGCATGGCGGTGGTGGCGGGAACCACGACGTCGGGTGCCGAGTAGGACAGCACGTCGTCCACCGCCCACTGCATGTAGGCGCGTAACGCGGCCCGGAACTCCGGATCGGCGGGTAGCCCGGCATCGTCGGCAGCAGCGACGAAGCATTCGACGAATCGCCGACCCAGATCGCTCATGTCTCCGTTGCCTGCGTGCATCTGCAGCACCGTCGCGTGCTCACCGCACGACTTCGAATAGCGCGGCGGTCCACCCATCACCTCCGCCCAGTAGGCGGCCAGCCGTTCGACGTGCTGGGGATGTTGGTCGGGATGCGAGAACGGGTGGTTCAGCTCAGGATCTCGCAGGCAGCGCGCATGGTGCGCGGCCGCCAACGCCTGGAACGCGGCCTCGCCGCCGGCGAACTCGAACAGGGTGGGACGCACAACGCGAGCGTCGCACACACCGCCGACATCGAGAATGGTCTGGCCCGGTTGTCGCGCCCCTCGGTGCCGACGTCGCGCGACCTGCCGTCACAGCATCGCGTCGCCCGACTCGCTCCGGTCGTCTTCCGCGTGATCTTGTACAGCCCCGTCACTGTGCTGAGAGGCGTTCGATCGCGACAAGCATCTGGTCGACGCACGGGCGAGCCTGCGCCTTGAGCTCGTCGCTCCAGGCTTCCTCCGAATACCGGCATTCCACATAGAGCCGCCGGGCGTATTCCAACACTGGTCGGTCCGTCGAGGGAAGCTCGGCGAGCGCCCAGGAGGCCGCCTGATCCTTGGACATGACCATGCCGGTTGCCACCGTGGCCCAGATACGCGCAACGGTTAGCACGACGTTACGAGTGTCGTCGTCCAGGTCGTCGAGCAGAGCGGGAATTCCCTCGACGCTGGCTCGGACCAGATCCTCATGTGGGACCGGGTCGAGAACCTCAGATGGCGGTGGACCAACGAGCGGCCGATTACCGGCAAGGACCATCGAGATAAGCAGTGCCAGATCAGGCATCGGCTCGGGCTCAGGCACCACTCCGTTCTCGAACTTGCTGCGCAGCCACTCGCCGTAAAGAAAGTCGCCGGTCGGCGGGAAACGCCAGGGACACACCTCCGGCCTCGCAACGACAACCAACTCAACCGGGCGCATCCCATCGGTGGAACGAGAGACCGCCAACAGTCGACCGAGCAGCTCGGCCCGTTCCCGATCGCTCATCGTGCGCCGGGTAATCACCATGAGATCCAGATCGCTGGCCGGCCTGAGACCGCCAAGCACAGACGAGCCGTGCAGATACACACCCACAGCCGCACTGCCCAGTACGGCATCGACAATGCGCACGATCTCGCGAAGCTGATCCACTGCGCCACTATGAACGGCCAACGGTGACACCCGCATCTTCTTTCACAGCCAGCTGGACATCGAACTCACCGCTCAGGAACTCGCTGCCCTCAAACAGCCCTACACCCCCCCGCTACGACATTCCACGGCATCTCCGAAGCCGAGCTGCAGAAGATCGAGACCAGACACCGGGCTACGGCGGAGAGGTCTAACACCCGCACATCGCTGGCTACCCGACAGTGCCTTTGCGGCAGCCGCTCTACAGACGTGTCGTGCCGGCGCTTGACACCGATAGGCGCGTCATCGCCCGATCACTTGGCCGGTAGCGACCGGGCATATGCGACGCCCCGACTGACCCAGCGCTCTAGCTCGGCGTCGGTCGTCAACCCGTCGGGATCGATGCGCAGCCATCCATCCATCTCGCGGCCACGCATCACGAACCGCTCCGCGTTCGGAGCGCTGACCAACTCTTCGGTCTGAGCCGGATCAACTCGTAGGAGCAGACCACCCTTGCTGCTCGCGCTGACAGCCAGGTTCCCGTCGATCAGGAAGGCCAGGCCACCGAACATCGCCTTCTCGGTCACGCCGGTATGCCCCTGGACCTGCTCGCGCAGTCGATTCGCGAGCTCCTCGTCATACGCCATGGCGCAAGTATCTGCCCTCGGTCTGTCAAAGCCACTGCCGCCGCTTGAAGATGACGTAGAGCGTCACACTGAGCGCGATCATGAGCAGGATCGCCAACGGATAGCCGACCTGCCAGTGCAGCTCTGGCATGTGGCGGAAGTTCATGCCGTAGATCGAGGCCACCAGCGTCGGCGCGAAGAGGATCGCCGCCCAGGCCGAGATCTTCTTGACCTCCTCGTTCTGCGCGAGGCTCGTCTCGGTGAGGCGGCGCATCTCCTCGTTCTGCCGCTGGGCGACGAGCGTGCTGTTGACGGTCAGCGCACTCTGCAGCAGCGCCCGGAACGAGTCCACCCGGTCCGCGATGCGCAGGATGTGGTCGAGCACGTCGCGCAGGTTGCGCTGCAGTTCGACGTCGACGCCGTACTTGTCGAATCCGTCCTGCAACGATCGGACGATGCCGGCCAGCGAGTGCGCGGCCCGCTGCATCTCGATGACCTCGCCGGACAGCTCGTAGATGCGGCGAGACACCGTCGCGTCCTCGTTGAAGAGTTGGTCCTCGATCTCGTCGATGTCGTTCTCGAGCCCGGACACCACCGGGGCGTACTCGTCGACGACCTGATCGAGGATCGCGTAGAGGATCGCCTCGGGACCCATGCACAGCAGCCGCGGGTTCTCCTCCAGCCGCCGGCGCACGTGCCCGAGATCCGGCGACTCGGCATGCCGGATGGTGACCACGAACTCCTTGCCGAGAAAGACGTGCAGCTCACCGAATTCGACCTTCTCCGCCGCGTCCAGGTATCGCGCCGGGCGCAGCACCACGAACAACGTGTCGCCGTAGCGTTCGAGCTTCGGCCGCTGGTGAGCCGACACCGCGTCCTCGACCGCGAGGTCGTGCAGCTCGAACTCCTGCGCGACGGAGCGGATCTCGTCGGGGTCGGGCCGGTAGAGGCCGATCCAGGCCATGCCGCCGCGTTCGCGCAGCAGTTCGTAGGTCTCGTCGAGACTGCCCGGGTCGGCCGTGCGATGCCCGTTCACGTACACGGCGTTGTCGACCAGCGTCATGTCTACAGACGCTAGCTCGCCGCGCCGAGCCGGGCGATCCTCACGAGATGATCACTCGCGATCACGGGACATCGCCCCGACGAGTGCTTAACCTCGATGTATGGGAAACATCGGCAAGGAGCGACGGCGCATCGAGGTGCTTCCACTGCCGGCCCCGCGCGAGCAGCCAGTAGAGCCCGCGCGACCGGCCGAACCACAGCGGGAACCAGCCCCGGCGAAGTAACCCGTGGACGCCTACGCGGGATTCGAGCCGCAGGTCGGCGAGATCCGGGCCGTGCGGACGTTCCGCATCGGCCCGGGCGGCCTGCTGTATCCGCTGTTCAGCAATCAGGCGTGGACCGAGGGGACGAACACCGCCCGGTGCCGCGCGCACCGTCCGGGCGGCACCGACGCGACGGCGCACGAGCCACCCGAACCGGATTGCACCTGCGGCTTCTACGCCTACGCCTCCCAGACGAGCGCGGCCGAGTATCCGAACGCCCGGCATGTCCTCGCCGTCGTCGCGTGCTGGGGGCGGGTGGTGGCCGGCACGCGAGGTATCCGCGCCGAGCAGGCCCGCGTCGAGGCGATCTGGATGTCCGACACCGTTCCGCCCGACCTGGTCAACCAGGTCCGGGCTCGGTACCCGACGACGTCGGTCTACGCCGACCAGGAGGCGATGCTCGCCGAGCATCCGGCAACCGAACTCGACTGCTACGAGGAGCCGGCCCCCCGCGAACGCGCCTGGCGGCGCATCGGTCTCTGGACGGCGACCATCGTCGCGTTGATCACCGGGGTCCTGCCCGCGCAGTGGCTGGGCAACAATCACGACGCCCGCATCGTGTGGGGCGCGGAGCTGGCCTTCTTCGCGCTCGGCGCGCTCGTGCTGCGTCGCCGGCGCACCGATGTCGCCGCCAAGCGCCGCGGGCTGCTGTTCGTCGCCGTGGCGCTGTGGCTGTTGGCGCCGTTCGCCGGAACGATCGGAGTGCTCATGCTCCGGCTGCCGCTCATCCAGATCGGGACGCTGTTCTTCGTTCAGCGCGTGCTGCTCTCGCGGGCCGCCAGCACCTTCCCGGCCGAAGTCGCCTAACCACGACGCGATGAGCGCTCGCGCGAAGAGCCCGCCGACGCGGAGTGGGAAATGGAAAAGCCCGCCCCGTGGGGCGGGCCCTTCGTGTATTTGCGGATCAGCGCTCGTCGAGCGCCGCGACGGCAGGGGTTTCGTCCAGGCGCTCGGTCTCGTCCTGGATCGTGGCCGCGACCTCACGCAAGCGCGACTCGTGCTCACGGGCGTGATGCGCGCAGAAGAGCAGTTCGGCACCGGAAGCCAAGATGACCCGGACGTATGCCTGGGCGCCGCATCGGTCGCACCGGTCGCTGGCGGTCAGCGAACTCGCTGTCAGGGTGGAGGTCATGTGCGGCACCTTCTTTCTCTCTCACGCACGGTAACCCGGCGGGGTCTTCGCTTACGCAGTCACCACATCCAACCAGGAGCCAGCCCGGGACATGCCCGATACCCGGTCGGGCGCGCCGTGTTTCGCCGTCGGCGAACGACTCAGGCGGCCTGTCCGGCCAGTCGAGGCGCGGATTTTTGGGCACTCACGCTGAGCAGCAGCCCGGACACAACCCCGATAACCAGCGCCGTGAGATGCCCCACTGCGGCCACATTCAGTGACGTGATGCCGTCCAGAAGCGCGGGCGACAGGGCCACCAGCACGATCGCGGCCAGGATCCGCCCGAGCCGGGGCGCCACCACCACGGCCGCGGCCAGCACACCCACGACCACGTAGGAGGCGCCGACGTCGAGCTGATGCTGCGCGCTGACCGGCAAGGCGCGGTCGTTCACCCGCCACCACACGATGCCCTCGCTGACCAGCGTGCCGATCACGTGGGCGGCGAGCGCCGCGACGAGGGCCCGCCACCAACCCAGGCGCCATTCCACGATGGCGAACGCGGCCCCGCCCACGATCAGCCAGGCCAGCGGATCTTCCTGGACCACGAACGCCGACACGATCATGGGCCCGAACGGCTCGGTACGCAGCCGGACGACGTTGGTACTCGCCCACGCCGCGAAACGCAGCTCGTCGTCGTGGGTCAGCAGGGCGTAGCTGATCTCGGCGATCGCCAGCAGGACGATGAACGAGACGGTGACCGGCACACGGCGCGCCGAGATCACCACCTGGCGCACCGCCGGCATGATCGCCACCTGTCCAGTTTGCCGCGACGGTCCGACGATAGGCGCGCATTTACGGTGCGTTCACGGGAGCGCGGGGCAGGCACAATGCCGCAGGACGGAGGTGTGACCGGATGACTCGCGGCACGCTGCGGATCTACCTCGGCGCGGCCCCCGGTGTCGGCAAGACGTACGCGATGCTCGACGAGGGCAACCGGCGCCGCGACCGCGGCACCGACGTGCTCATCGGCTTCGTCGAGGCGCACGGCCGGGCGAACACCACCGCGCGGATCGGGGCGCTGCCGATCGCGCCGCGCCAGCCCGTCACGTATCGCGGCGCCGCGTTCGAGGAGATGGATCTCGCAGCCGTGCTGGCGCGAAAGCCCGAGCTCGTGCTCGTCGACGAGCTGGCCCACACCAACGTGCCCGGGTCGGGGCCGCACGAGAAACGCTGGCAAGACGTCGAGACCCTGCTCGAGTCCGGCATCAATGTGCTGAGCACCGTGAACGTCCAGCACCTGGAATCGCTCAACGACGTCGTGGAGCAGATCACCGGCGTGCCGCAACGCGAGACGGTGCCCGACGCCGTGGTGCGGGCGGCCGAGCAGGTCGAGCTGGTCGACATGACGCCCGAGGCGCTGCGTCGCCGGATGGCGCACGGCAACATCTACCCCGCGGAGAAGGTCGACGCCGCGCTGGGCAACTACTTCCGTACCGGCAACCTCACGGCATTACGCGAGCTGGCGCTGCTGTGGCTGGCCGATTCCGTCGAGGAAGGGCTGCAGCGCTATCGCGAGCAGCACGGCATCACCGGCACGTGGGAGACGCGAGAACGCGTGGTCGTGGCGCTCACCGGGGGTCCGGAGGGCGAGGCCCTGATCCGGCGGGCCGCCCGCATCGCGGCCCGAGCCGGTGGCGGCGAGCTGCTGGCCGTGCACGTCACCCGCAGCGACGGCCTGGCCGAATCCGGTGTCGCGGCACTGGGCGCGCAGCGGCTGCTGGTCGAGTCGCTCGGCGGTAGCTACCACTCGCTCGTCGGCGAGAACGTGCCGCAGACGCTGATCGAGTTCGCCCGTGGCGTCGACGCCACGCAGATCGTCCTCGGCGCGTCGCGGCGCCGGCCGGTCGTGGCCGCGCTCACCGGCCCGGGCACGGGCGGCACCGTCGCCCGGCTGTCCGGGTCGATCGACGTGCACATGGTGAGCCACGACTACGCGGGACGCGGCCGCGCGCTGCCATCGCTCTCCGGCGGGCTGACCGTCCGGCGGCGGATCGCCGGGTTGGTCACCGCCGCGGTGATGCTGCTGGCGCTCACGCTGATCTGCGTGGCGCTACGCAAGCACCTGTCGCTCGCGGCCGACGTGTCGCTGTTCCTGCTCACCGTGATCGTGACGAGCCTGGTCGGCGGCTTCTACCCGGCGGTGGCCACCGCGGTCGCCGGGAGCCTGCTGCTCAACTACTACTTCGTCGAGCCGTTGCACACGTTCACCATCGACGCGGCCGGGAACATCGTGGCCCTGGTGATCTTCGTGCTGGCGGCGCTGCTCGTCTCGCAGGTCGTCGACCTGGCCGCCCGCCGCTCGTCGCAGGCGGCTCGGGCCAGCGCCGAGGCGGAGACGCTGTCGACGTTCGCCGGCAGCCTGCTGCGCGGCGAGCAGGGTCTGCCGGCGTTGCTCGAACGGGTCCGGGAGACGTTCGCGATGCGCAGCGCCAGCCTGGTCCAGCGCCGCGGCGAGGCACCGTCCAGCACGGGTCCGGGCGGCCAGTGGGACCTGATCGCCGCGGTGGGTGCGGACCCGCCCCGCGCCCCGTCCGACGGCGATGCCGTCGCCCCGATCGACGACCAGCAGACCCTGGTGCTTCGCGGCCGAGCCCTGCCGGCGGAGGATCAGCGGGTGCTCTCCGCATTCGCGGCCCAGGTCGGCGTGGCGTACCGGCAGCGACTGCTCGCCGAAGCCGCCGCCGCCGTGGAGCCGCTCGCCGAATCCGAACGGCAGCGCACCGCCCTGCTCAACGCCGTCAGCCACGACCTGCGTACGCCGCTCGCGGCGGCCAAGGCCGCGGTCACCAGCCTGCGCGCGCCCGACGTGGACTGGGCGGCCGGCGACCGGCGCGAGTTGCTCGGCACGGCTGATGGCGCCCTCGACCGGCTCACCGAGCTGGTGACCAATCTGCTCGACCTGTCCCGGCTGCAGGCCGGCGTGTTGCCGGTGCTGCGCGCACCGGTGGGCCTCGACGACGTCGTGTCCCGGGCCCTGGACCACGCGGCCGCCGACAACGACATCGACGTCGACGTGCCGCCGGACCTGCCCGAGGTGATCGCCGACGCCGGCCTGCTCGAGCGCGTGATCGCCAACCTCGTCCAGAACGCGGTGCGGTACTCCCCCGCCGGACAGCGGGTGCGCATCGCCGGCAGTGCCCACGGCGATCACGTCGAACTGCGGGTGATCGACCGCGGCCCGGGCATCCCGGCCGATGCCGTCGCGACCGTGTTCGAGGCATTCCAGCGCCACGACGACTCCCCCGCTCCGGGCGCCGGCGTCGGGCTCGGACTCGCCATCGCCCGCGGGTTCACCACGGCCATGGGCGGGACGATCAGCGCCGACGAGACGCCGGGCGGCGGAGCGACCCTGGTCGTCACCTTGCAGGCGGCGACGTGACGCACGTACTGATCGTCGACGACGAGCGCTCGCTGCTGCGCGCGCTCGCCATGAACCTCGTCGCCCGCGGCTACACCGTCACCGAGGCCGACACCGGCACCAAGGCGCTCACCGCCGCGGCCAACGCCGAGCCGGACGTCATCGTCCTGGACCTCGGCCTGCCCGATCTCAGCGGCCTGGACGTCATCCGGGCGGTACGCGGCTACGCGGCTACGCCGATCATCGTGCTGTCGGCGCGCACCGGCAGCGGCGACAAGGTGCACGCCCTCGACCTCGGCGCGGACGACTACGTGACCAAGCCGTTCAGCATCGAGGAGCTGCTCGCCCGAATCCGAGCGGCGACCCGCCGAGCGTCGAGTATCGAGGCGGCGGCGACCGTCACCGTGGGCGACACCGAGATCGACCTCGCGGCCAAGACCGCGACCGGGCCGGACGGCGAGCGTGTGCACCTGACCCCCACCGAGTGGCACCTGCTCGAGCAACTGCTGCGCCGTCCGGGGAAGCTGATCAGCCGGCGGGCGTTGCTGACCGAACTGCGCGGCGCGCCCGAGCACACCGATCCCAGCTACCTGCGGATCTACATGGCTCAGCTGCGGCGCAAGCTCGAACCGGATCCGAGCCGTCCCAAGCACCTGATCACCGAGCCGGGCATGGGTTACCGCTTCCAGCCGTAACATCGCCCCCGCCGTCCGGTATGTCAGCGCACTCAGTGCCACGTGCACCGACGGATCTGCGCGATGGGACGCGGCCTGGGAGGGTGACCTCGGATCCGGGAAGGGATGGGGTTTCGCGGTGAGAAGACTGACGGTGGTGGGCCTGCTCGCGGCGGGCGTCGTGGTCGCGGCCGGAATCACGCCGATCGCGATGGCCGCGCCGAGCCCGGTGTCGAAGACATCGATCGGGTGGGGAACGTGCGACGACCCCGATCTGGCCGACGCCGGCGCACAGTGCGGGCTGCTGTCCGTCCCGCTGGACTACGCCAAGCCCAACGGCACGAAGATCAAGCTCGCGGTGTCGCGCATCAAGCACACGGTGCCCGACGCCCAGGCACAGGGCGTCATGCTCGTCAACCCAGGCGGGCCCGGGGCATCGGGGCTCGGGCTCGCCACGTTGGGGCAGTACGTGCCGAACGGCGCCGGCGACTTCTACGACTGGATCGGGTTCGATCCGCGCGGCGTCGGCTCATCGCAGCCGTCGATCTCGTGCGATCCGAACTACTTCGACTTCGCCCGGCCGAACTACATCCCGGTGCAGGCGTCTGACCTGCAGGCGTGGCTCGCGCGCTCGAACGGCTACGCCGACGCGTGCCAGGCCAACGGCCCGATCCTGTCGCACATGACCACGATCGACAGCGCCAAGGACATGGACAGCATCCGCGCCGCACTCGGGGCCAAACAGATCAACTACTACGGATTCTCCTACGGCACCTACCTCGGGCAGGTTTACAGCACCCTGTTCCCGTCGCACGTTCGGCGCATGGTGCTCGACAGCAACGTCGACCCGCGCGGCGTCTGGTACCAGGCCAACCTGGCTCAGGACCTCGCCTTCAACCAGAACATCAAGATCTGGTTCGGCTGGCTGGCCAAGTACGACAACGTGTACCACCTCGGAAAGACCGAGAAGGCCGTCGAGACGCTCTTCTACAAGATCGAGGCCAGGCTGACCTTCCACCCGGCCGACGACAAGATCGGCGGCGACGAGTGGGTCGACATCTTCCTCTACGCCGGCTACTACCAGTCGACCTGGACCGACCTCGGCGACGCCTTCACGCGCTACGTGCACGACAACGACGTGGCCAATCTCGAGGACGAGTTCCTGGGCGCGGACGGCCTGGGCGACGACAACGGCTTCGCCGTGTACAACGCCGTGCAGTGCACCGACGTCCAGTGGCCGCAGCAGTGGTCGACGTGGGCCCACGACAACTGGGCGACGTTCGCCAAGGCGCCGTTCGAGACGTGGGCCAACGCCTGGTATAACGCGCCCTGCCTGTACTGGCCGGCGGCCGCGCACGCCACGAAGCCGATGAAGATCGACGGCAGCAAGATCAAGAGTGCCCTGCTCATCGACGAGACGCTTGACGCGGCCACGCCGTACGAGGGCAGCCTCCAGGTGCGCAAGCTCTTCCCGCATTCGAGCCTGATCGCCTTGCCGGGCGGTACGTCACACGCCAACTCGCTGTACGGCGACGCCTGCCTCGACGACCAGATCGCCGCCTACCTCGCCGACGGCACGTTGCCGGCCCGCAGGTCCGGCAACCGCGCCGACACGACCTGCGCGCCGTTGCCGGTGCCGGTGCCGGAATCGGCGGCCGCGCCGGCTGCCGTCCCGGCGCAGGGAACCGCCCGGGCGGCGGTGCGCTCGGCAGTAAGACCGCGTTAGGCGCAAGGAGGCTCGGGCTGCGGCGACTCCCGCTGCGGCGGTAACCCCCGGTGTGGGCGGTTCAGCGTGCGCGAGCGTCCGATCAGGTAGACGCCGAGGATGACCGCGGCCCCACACGCGGCCTCGACCGCGAGCCGCCCGGGTGTCACCGCGACCCGGTCGGCCAGCAGGCTCACGCCGAGCCCGATGCCGGCCAGCGGCTCGGCGGCGGTCAGCGGCGGCAGGGAGTGGGACAGCTCCCCGATCTTGAAGGCGCTCTGCGACAGCAGCAGGCCGGTGATGGCAGCCACCAGCACGAGGTAGGCCCACGGGCTGATGAATAGCTTCGCGATGCCGTTGTTGTCCGCGCGCAACAGGGCCTGGCGCGTGGCGGCGTCCTGCAGGCCGTACAGCAGCCCGGCACCGGTGGAGAGCAGGATCGCCTCGGCGATGACCTGCTGCTTCTTCGCGACAATCACCAGAACGGTCACCGTCGCGGCCACCACGATCAGCGCGACCATCGTCCAGAACCGGTCCGGATGGGGGTGCCGAGAGCTGCGGGGCTTGCCCACGACCAGGAACGCCGCGAGCGCAAGGCTCAGCAGCAACGCGCCGCCGACCTCGTGCCAGCGCACCTTGCGGTCGGAGAGCACGGCCGCGATGACGAACGCGAACAGCAGGCTGGCCGAGAGCAGCGGCTCGACGAGCGCCACCGACGCCAGCTGCAGCGCCAGCCCGCCGAGCAGCTGTCCGACCACCATGCAGCCCACGCCCCACAACCACACTCGCCGGTGCAGCAGATCGAGCAGCAGCCGCCAGGACAGCACCTCCTCGACCGGCACCATCGACGCGGCGCGCTGTTGCAGCACGTAGCCCAGGCCGAGACACAATGCGGCTGCGACACCGACCAGATAGACCACGGCCGCGCCTCAGGCCGGATGCGGGCAGGCGGCCGGGTCTTCGGGACGCGGGCTGGCCACCCGCGGTGCGTCCTCATTCGACTCGAGAAGGGGCGAATGGGCCAGAACCAGCACGCTGGCCAACATCGCAATCGCGCCGAGCGCCGCGACCAGGAAGTAGATGCCGCCCTGGGTCTGCTCGTCGAACACCAGCACACCCCACAGCGTCGACACCAGCGGATCCATCAGTGTGATGCCGGGCTGGGCCGCGACCAGCCGCCCCGAGTGCAGTGACGCCTGGACCAGGATGACGCCCAGCACGCCGAAGCAGATCGCCGCGTAGGTCTGCCAGGTCGACACGAGCCCGAACAGGCCGCGGTCCGACAGCTGGGTCATCGACTCCTTCACCAGGCTCGCGGTGAGGCCGAAACTCGTGCCCGCGGCCGCGCCGAGCGCCGCGGTGCGCAGCGGGCCACGCGTCAAGCGGCCGACCAGGCACAGCAGGGCGACGGTGCCGGCCGTGCCGCCGCCGGCCAGCACGTAGGTCATGTGGCTGACGCCGGTCGGCTTGCCGGGCGTGGGCGACAGTGCGGTGAGGACGACGATCACGCCGCCGGTGAGGGTGATGGTGCTGGCCCATTCGAGTCGGCCCAAGGTCGGTGAGAACGCCCAGGAGGCGAACAGCAGCGAGAGCGGCAGCTCCAGGGCGATGATCGGCTCGACCGCCGAGAGCTCGCCGAGGTTGAGCGCGGTGGCGTGCAGGATGAACGCGGCGACCATCGCCAGGATGCCGACGATCCACACCCGCATGTGCACCAGCCGGGCGAGCACGCCGCGCCCGAATTCGGCGTCTTGCGTCTCGAGCGCCGCCTTGCGTTGAAGCACCGCCCCGGCCGCGTTGCCCGTGGCGGCTAGCGCGGCAAGCACCAGACTCAGGACAGGCACGTCGACAAAGTAACGCGTCGACGCCACCGCTTTCGACGCGGAGGGTCAGGACTCGCGCAGGACATCAGCTGGCCACCAACGCCATCAGATGGTCGCGACGGCGTTCGAGGAGCTCCGCGCTGGCCGACGCCGAGGGGGGTCCCGGGACAGCCTGGCGCACCTGGGCGTGCACCTGCGCGTGCGGCTGGCCGCTCCGGGACGCGACGACGCTCACCAGGCGGTTGACCTCACGGCGCAGCTCACCGGCCGCGCGCCAGCCCGCGAGCGCCGGCGCCTCGTCCCCATCCGACGCGGACGAGGCCCGGCGCCGGGCCACGGCGTCGCGCTGGGCGAGCAGGGTCGCGGTCTGCTCAGGCGTGAACAGCCCGGGCATACCGAGGTACTCCTCGTCGTCGTCGCTGAGCTCGGTGATCTCGGCGGCGACGACGGCCCGACCCCCGTGCAGGATGTGGGCGAACTGCGCCTCGGCGTCGAGCGCCTCGTACTCGTCGACCTCGCCGGCCTCGCGCTCGACTTCCTCGATGTCAAGAGATTGCTCGTCAGTGGCGGACGGCGGCGGGATGACGTGGTTGCGTTCGTCCTCGAGCTCGGCGGCGAGCGTGAGCAGCGGACGCACCGCGGGCAGGAACACCGTTGCCGACTCGTGCCGCCCCCGAGCGCGCACGACGCGTCCCACGGCCTGGGCGAAGAACAGCGGCGTGCGGTAGGAGGTCATCCAGGCCAGGCACGCCGCCCGCGGGATGTCGACGCCTTCGGAGATCATCCTTACGCAGACGGCCATCCGCTGGGTGCCGGCAGCGAACGCGTCGATCTTGGCGCTGGCCTTCGGGTCGTCGGAGACGATCACGACCGGGGCCTCGCCGGTGACCCGCTCGACGATGTCGGCGTAGGCGCGGGCGTCGTCCTGGTCGCTGGCCAGCACGACCCCGCCCGCGTCGACCATGCCGGTCTCGCGCAGGTGGCTGATGCGCTCGTCCATGGCCGCGATGACGTGCGGCACCCACTTGCCGTTCGGGTTCAGCGCCGTGCGCCACGCCGTCGCCTCGGTGCGCTTGGTGCCACCCTCGGACAGGCTCGCCGCCACCACCTCGCCGGCGCTGTTTCGCCAGCGCGACGTTCCGGTGTAGGCGGCGAACACCACCGGGCGCACGACCTGGTCCCGCAACGCCTCGCGGTAGCCGTAGGTGTAGTCGGCGTGGCTCTGCATGCCGCCGTCGGTGTCGGGGTCGTACTGCACGAACGGGATGAGCTCGTCGGGGCGGGTCCGGAACGGCGTGCCGGTCAGGCACACCCGCCGGACGGCGTCGGCGAACGCCTCGCCGACCGCGTCCCCCCAGGCCAGACCATCGCCGGCGTGGTGCACCTCGTCGAGGACCACCAGCGTCCGCTTGGCCGACGTGCGGGCCGCGTGCAGCCGCGGCTTGGCGGCCACCTGCGCGTAGGTCGTGACGTAGCCGAGCACGTCCGGACGCACCGGTCCGACCGAGTTGGGCAGCGCCGGGTCGAGCGTCATGCCGACCCGGCCGGCGGCCTCGGCCCACTGCGTGCGCAGGTGGTCGGTCGGGCAGACGACGATCACCCGGTCGACCGAGCGACGCTCCAGCAACCGGGCGGCGAGGGTGAGCGCGAACGTCGTCTTGCCGGCGCCGGGCGTGGCGGTCACGAGGAAGTCCCGCCGGGCTTCCCGCTCGTACGCGGTCAGCGCCTCGCGCTGCCAGGTACGCAGCACCTGCCCCTGTCGGGTCACTTGCGTCACGCCACTCCTACCCGTGTCCGTCCTGCCTCGGCGCGAGAAGATGCCCCGCGGCCTGCAGCCCGGGGCATCATCGAGCCCGATCGTAATGCCTGCTCAGGCCCCGGCCTGGTCCTCCGTCCACCTCGGGCGTGGCGCGGCCCAGTGCCGCCGGATCGCGAGCACGCGCAGGGCGAACACGACCACCGCGGTCGCCACCTGCCACCCGGCGCCGAGCTGGTGCACGCCGTCACCGACACAGACCAGCACGGCACCCACCCCGGCCGCGAGCGCGTAGATCTCACGGCGCAGGACGAGCGGGATCTCGCGCAGCAGCACATCGCGGATGACGCCGCCCCCGATTCCGGTCAGCACGCCGAGCGCGCACGCGCCGGCCGCGCCGAGGCCGGCCTGCAGAGCTTCGCGGGTGCCGGTCACGGTGAACAGGCCGAGGCCCGCGGCGTCGGCCAGCAGCATCAGCCGCCGCAGCCGGGCGACCTGCGGATGCCAGTAGAAGACCACGATGGCCGCCGCCGCCGGTACGGCGAGATACGGCCAGTGCCGCAAGGACGCCGGGGGTGTTTCGCCCAGCAGCGTGTCCCGCACTATGCCCCCTCCGACGGCCGTCACGGTGGCTACGAACACGACCCCGAAGAGATCCAGACGCACGCGTACGGCGGCCAATCCGCCGGACAGCGCGAAGACGAACACGCCCGCCAGATCCAGCGCGACGAGCCCCGCGGGCTGCTGCGACACGCTCGAAGGCTAGCCAGATGCGCGCCGCGGGCCCGGCATCGGCACACTCTTCAGTCGTGAGCGTCGGCGGTCGTGCCCTCTGGCTCATCCGACGCACCCTGGCCAAGGCCTGGAACGACCGCGTTCTGGGGCTCTCCGCCGAGGCGGCGTTCTGGCAACTGCTGAGCCTGCCCTCACTGGCGCTGGCCGGCGTGGCCATCCTCGGTTACGTCTCGCGCTGGTTCGGCCCGGACACGGTCAACCGCACCGAGTCGCAGTTGAACTCGACGTTCAGCCGCGCCTTCAGCCCGGATGTCGTGGGCCAGATCGTCGCGCCGACCCTGCACGAGGTCCTGCACGGCCAGCGCATCGACGTCATCAGCATCGGGTTCATCCTGGCCCTGTGGGCCGGCTCGTCGGCCACCTCGACGTTCGTCAACACGATCACGATCGCCTACGGCATGCGCGAGGAGCGCGGGGCGGTGCGCAGTCGCCTGCTCGCGTTGTGGCTCTTCCTCGGGTCGGTGTTGCTCGGCGTCATCCTGCTGCCGCTGCTCGTGCTCGGACCGAGTCTGCTGCCCAGGCTGTTCCCGAAAAGCGTGCGCGGAACGGCCAGCACCGTCATCCATGCCTCGTACTACCCGGTCGTCGTCGCGCTGCTGCTGCTCGGCCTGACGAGCCTGTACCACCTCGCGCCGCCCCGACGGCTGCCATGGCGACGCGGGGCGCCGGGAGCCGTGCTGGCGATGGCGGTGTTCCTCGGTGGCTCAGCGGGCCTGCGCAGCTACATCACGTTCATCCTCGACCACAACCACGCCTACGGCACGCTCGCGGCCCCGATCGCCGCGCTGCTGTTCTTCTACATATTGGGCCTCGGGGTGCTGCTCGGCGCGGAGTTCAACGCGGCGATCGAGCAGATGTCCCCGACGCCGGTGCGCCCGCCCCGGGTGCTCGACCCGAGGGGCTGGCAGAGCCTGAACGACGTCGACGAGGCGGCTCGGGATCAGTCCGGTGGCGTTCCGCCCGGCGGCAAGGACTCGTAGATCTCCTTGCATTGCGGGCACACCGGCGAACCGGGCTTGGGGACGCGGGTCACCGGGAACACCTCGCCGCACAGCGCCTGCACCATCGTCCCCATGACGGCGCTCTCAGCGATCTTCGCCTTGCGCACGTAGTGGAACAGCTCGTTGCCGGTGTCGGCGTCGGATGTCCGCGGCTGCTCGAGGGTCTGCGTCGTAGTCACGGATGTCGATTCTGCCATCGGGCTCACCCCTCGATCGTGTGTTCGTCCGGGCCGGTCGGGGGCGACTTCACCCGCGAGGTCAGCTGCTTCTCCTCCGACCCCCCGTAGTAGCGCCGCACCGGGCGGTGAGCCTTCTTCGGTGGGCGATCGTTGGCGAGGATCACCGCGCACCAGGGCAGCACGGCGCCGCCGACGATGCAGACGACAGCGAGGATCCACGACACGTGGTAGAGCAACGCCGCGGCGAGCACGCACAGCGCGCGCAGCGACATCATGATCGCGTAGCGCTTGCGGCGGCGGTCGAACTCGTCGTCCATGCTCTGCGGCGCGTCCGTGATCAGAATCGGCTGATCCTCACGGGGGTGGCGCACCCGTCCATCGTCTCACCGTCCGCGCCATTTGGCGCCGCCCATCGGGCAGGATTGCGCTGATGACCGAACCAATAGTCACCGGACGCGCCGCATGAGGGCGCTCGTGCAACGCGTCGAGCGCGCGGCCGTTCGGGTCGACGGTGCGGTGGTGGGCGCCATCGGCACCGGTCTGCTCGTCCTGGTCGGGGTCACGCACGCCGACGTGGCATCCGACGCCGTCCGCCTCGCGCGCAAGGTGCACACGCTGCGGATCCTCCGCGACGAGCGCTCGATCGCGGACTCTCCCGAGGCCGGAGTGCTGGTTGTGAGCCAATTCACTCTTTACGCTGACACCCGCAAGGGACGCCGCCCGTCCTGGAGTGCCGCGGCGCCGGGACCGGCCGCCGAGCCGCTGGTCGGCGTCTTCTCCGCCGAGCTTCACGAGCTGGGCGTAGCCGTCGAAACCGGTATTTTCGGGGCGGACATGCGGGTCGAGCTCGTCAACGACGGTCCGGTGACCCTCCTCCTCGAGAGCTGAACCCGGCCGGAGCTGCGCGCGCCGACCCGGGGGTTGACCTCACGGGGCCCAGAACCGGCCGTCCGAACCCCTGTGCGAGCCCTGAGAAGTGTTTACCGGGCCAGCAACGCCGGGAACACCACGGGCGTCAAAGCGTTAATGAGAGTGAACCGAACGGCGCCCACTTTCGAAGTAGTCAGTGACACGCCAGAGACGCCGAACAACGCACATTAGGTGGTCAAATTCCGTGGCAACTCCTCGCACCGCACGAACCCGAGCCACTGGCCGGCAGTCCAGCGAGCCGCGCATTGCAACGCGCGGCCATCGCACTGCACGCCGCGGCAAGGTCGCCGAGGCTGCGGCTGACGTCGTCGAGCCGACGACGGGGGCCGTGACCGCGGTCGATACCGCGAGCCGCGACGACACAGCCGACCCCACGACTGGCGACACAACGACGGCCGATTCGACTGCGACCGACACGACGCCCGCGACCACGAGCCTTGCGAGCGCGGCTGACCTCGACGAGGTCGCCGCATCCGCTGACCTGGTCCGCGTCTACCTCAACGAGATCGGCAAGGTGGCGCTGCTGACCGCTGCCGATGAGGTCGAGCTGGCCAAGCGCATCGAGGCCGGTCTCTACTCCGAGCATCTGCTCGCGGCGTCGAACAAGCTCGGTGCCGCCCGCAAGCGCGACCTGCGGGCCCTCGTCCGCGACGGTGAGCGGGCCAAGGATCATCTGCTTCGGGCGAACCTGCGACTCGTCGTTTCCCTGGCCAAGCGCTACACCGGCCACGGCATGCCGTTCCTCGACCTGATCCAGGAAGGCAACCTGGGGCTGATCCGCGCCGTCGAGAAGTTCGACTACACCAAGGGCTTCAAGTTCTCGACGTACGCCACGTGGTGGATCCGGCAGGCGATCAGCCGGGCGATGGCCGACCAGTCCCGCACCATCCGGCTGCCTGTCCACCTCGTCGAGCAGGTGAACAAGCTGCAGCGCATCCGCCGCGAGCTCAACCAGCAGCTCGGGCGCGAGGCCACTCACGCCGAACTCGCGAGCGACCTCGACCTGACCGAGGAGCGAGTCCGCGAGCTGATCGACCTCTCGCGTGACCTGGTCAGCCTCGACCAGACCGTGGGCGCCGACGACGACGCCTCGCTCGGCGACTTCATCGCCGACGACACCGCACCCGCGGCCGAGGCGGCCGTCGAGGCCGGCCTCATGCGCCGCCAGCTGCAGTCGGTGCTCGGCACCCTCGAGGCACGCGAGGCTGCCGTCGTGCGGATGCGCTACGGCCTCGACGACGGTCAGCCGCGCACGCTGGACGAGATCGGCCGGGCGTTCAAGCTCTCGCGCGAGCGCATCCGGCAGATCGAGCGCGAGACGATGGCCAAGCTGCGCCACCCCTCGCGGGCCCAGGCGCTGCGCGATTACCTCGACTCGTAACCAGCACAGCGAGTGGCCCAGACCGACCCATCGGTCTGGGCCACTCGTGGCTTCAGGCCGGGTCGGTTAGGTCTTGTCGCCGGTTGCGATCGGGCGGGCCGGATCGGTGATCCACTCACTCCACGAGCCCGGGTACAGAGCGCCGGTGAACCCGGCCAACTCCAGGCTCAGCACCGTGTGCGCCGCCGTGACACCTGAACCGCAGTACGCACCGACGACGGTGTCGTCACCGACGCCCAGCTCGGCGAATCGCCCACGAAGTTCTGCCGCCGGGGCGAATCGGCCGTCGCCGCCGACGTTGCCGGTGGTCGGCGCGTTGCGAGCTCCCGGGATGTGGCCGGCCACCGGGTCGATGGGCTCGACCTCACCCCGGTATCGCGGCGCCGCCCGAGCATCGAGCAGGACACCCTCGCGCACGAGCTGGCCGGCGCCGTCCGCATCGATGACCGGCATGGCGCCCGGCCGCACCGTGACTGCGCCGGGCGGGCGTCGGCGGGCCGGACCGGTCTCGAGCGTTCCCTCGGCGGCGACCCACGCGGCGAAGCCTCCGTCGAGCACGCTGACCGCCCGCTGGCCGGCCCAGCGCAGGACCCACCAGGCCCGCGCGGCCGCCGTGGAATCGGCGTGGTCGTACACGACCAGCTGCGAGTCATCCTCGACGCCGAACTCGCGCAGGCGATCTTGCAGGCGGCGCGGATCCGGCAGCGGATGTCGCCCACCGGCTCCAGGTGGATCCGCGAAGTCGACGTCCAGGTCGGTCCAGATCGCTCCGGGCACGTGGCCGGCCAGGAATTCCTCGTACGTCGACGGCCCGCCCAACCGCCATCGCACATCGAATACGACGACGTCCGACAGCCGTTCGGCCAGTGTCCGTGGCCCTATCAACGGCCCCAATGCCCACCTCCGCGCCCGATTTGGTCCCCGCCATGTCCCGCCGGTCCCCACGATGTCCCCGGTTCGTTCTAACATGACAACAGTCCACCTACCGGAGATTGGTCCGTGAGCCACCACAGCGAACTCATCGACACGACCGAGATGTATCTGCGGACCGTGTACGAGCTCGAAGAGGAAGGTGTCGTTCCGCTGCGCGCGCGCATCGCGGAACGGCTCAACCAGAGCGGTCCGACCGTCAGCCAGACCGTCGCCCGAATGGAGCGCGACGGCCTGTTGCACGTCGCCGACGACCGGCACCTGCAGCTGTCCGAGCAAGGCCGCCGCGAGGCGACCGCGGTCATGCGCAAGCACCGGCTGGCCGAGCGGCTGCTCGCCGACGTGATCGGGCTGGACTGGGAGCACCTGCACATCGAGGCCTGCCGGTGGGAACACGTGATGAGCGACGCCGTCGAGCGACGCATCGTCGCGTTGCTGAAGAAGCCGCTCGTCTGCCCGCACGGCAATCCGATCCCTGGGTTGGAAGAACTCGGAGTTCCGTTCGTCACGGGCGACGTTCCGGCCGCGCTGTTGACGCTCACGGCGGCGGCTCAATACCCGGACGCGGTCGTGCGCGTGGATCGGATCAGCGAGCAGGTTCAGGCCGACGCCGAGCTGATGGGTCAGTTCAACGCCGCCGGGCTGCGGCCGGGGAGCACCCTGCACATCGCGCCGACCACGACCGGGATCGAGGTGTGGGACGACGGCGAGCGCACACCCTTCCTCCAGCTCGTCGCGGATCACGTCTTCGTCACGCTTACCGGCAAGGCCACCGCCCGCCGGGTCGCCTGAGGATTCGAGCCTCCGGCGGGTCGTGCGGTATTGATCACCATGTCGCACCGGTGATCCCGGATAGACTTTCTTCAGTTTCGCGAGCCACCGCAGCCTCGCCGATGCACAGCCGACACGCACACACCTGGGCCCTCGCTCACGGATAGTGCGTGCGAATCCAGGTCGAGATGTGTGAGGTGCGCCGGTGGTTCATGACCCGCAGGGATTCCTCAAGCACGCGCGAGCCGACACCCCGAAACGCCCGGTTGCCGAACGAGTGCAGGACTGGCAGCCGATCTATCTGCGGGCCCGCGACGAGGTGATCTCCGAGCAGGCCTCGCGCTGTATGGATTGCGGCGTTGCGTTCTGTCACGCCGGATGCCCGCTGGGCAACCTGATCCCCGAGTGGAACGAGTTCGTCGCCCGCAACGACTACCGAAGCGCGAGCGAGCGGCTGCACGCCACGAACAATTTCCCCGAGTTCACCGGGTGGATCTGCCCGGCGCCGTGCGAGCCGGCCTGTGTGCTGGCCCTCAATACCGACCCGGTGACGATCAAGCAGGTGGAGATCTCGATCGTCGAGAAGGCCTTCGCGGAAGAGCTGCTGCCGCCGCAGCCGGCCACGGGCCGCAGCGGGAAAACGGTGGCTGTCGTGGGCTCCGGGCCGGCCGGTCTCGCCGCCGCGCAGCAACTCACCCGCGCCGGCCACGAGGTGACCGTGTACGAACGCGACGACCGTCTCGGCGGGTTGCTGCGGTACGGCATCCCCGACTTCAAGATGCCCAAGGACATCATCGACCGGCGGCTGGCCCAGATGTCCGCGGAGGGAACCACGTTCCGGGTCAACGCGCCGATCGGAGCCGACGACGTCGCCACGCTGCGTCAGGATTACGACGCTGTGGTGCTGGCTGTCGGCGCGCTGCGCCAACGCGAGCTGTCCAATCCGGGCCGCGACCTGCGCGGAGTCCACCAGGCGATGGAGTACCTGCCGCTCGGCAACCGCGTTCAGGCGGGCGACATCGACGCGCCGGCGATCACGGCAGCGGGAAAGCACGCGATCATCATCGGCGGCGGCGACACGGCCGCGGACTGCCTCGGAACGGCGAACCGTCAAGGTGCGCTGTCGGTGACCGTGCTCGACCACAACCCTCGCCCCGAGTCCCGGACGTCCCTGATCAACCCGATCTGGCCCTCGGCGCCCAGCACTCGCGGGGTCTCCCCGGCCCACGACGAGGGAGTACACGAGGCCTGGTCGCGCGAGGTGGTCGAGTTCCTCGACGACGGTCACGGCGCTGTGCGCGCGGTACTCGTCGAGGAGGTCGAGGTCGTACGCGTTCGAGGGCAGCGGGAGTTTCGCCCGGTAGCCGGATCCCGGACCGAGCTGCCGGCCGAGCTCGTGCTGCTCGCCGCCGGATTCGTCGGCACCGATGTTCCCGACCTTCTCGATGCCCTCGGTGTCGAGCAACACCCCGGTCGAGGAACCGCCGCGGTGGACAACGAATGGCGAACCACGGCCGAGGGGGTCTACGCGTGCGGGGACGCGGCCCGCGGCGCCAGCCTCGTCGTCTGGGCGATCGCCGAGGGGCGGGCCTGTGCCGCGGCCGTGGACGACGCGCTGACCGGCGGATCGCAGTTGCCCCGTCCGGTGCAACCGCACGCCGCCGCGTTGTAGCCCGACCACGTTCACGCCGACTTCGGCATGCGCAGCCGCGGCGTCCGGTGCGGATCCAGGCCGTGCGCGAGCGCCCCGAGTAGCAGCTCCGCCGCCGTGTAGTCGGGATCGCTCGCGAGCGCACGCTCGGCGGCAATGCCGGCACTGGGACCGTTGCCCTCGCGCCACGACGCCCAGCCGAACAAGAACAGGGGCGCCGCGTCGTAGGGCGGCGGCACTCGCCGCGCCAACTCGCGCCACAACACCCGACCGTCGAGGCGGCGCTGGTCGACAGCGAGCCACACGGCGTCGCGGATCGATGTCTCGGCGAGGGCGGCGGCGAACCGGCAGATGTCGTCGTCGGACAGGCCGCCACCGTCGTCACCGGGAAAGAGCGACCCGTCGGCATCACGGGCCGCCGCGAAGATCGCGCGTTTGACCGAGCGCTGGCGGCGCTTGTCGTATCCGCCGACCACCGCGGACACAGCGAGGTTCTCGTGCTCGGCAATGGCGGGTTCGAGGCGGGCCCGGTGCGCAGCGTCGTCCGGTTCGAGCAACCCGGCGAGCTCGTCACGATCGGACAGTGCGACCAGGCCGGCGTAGGTCGCCGCGGCTCGGCTGGGCGACGCGTCGCCGGGCAGCTCGCGGCCCTGGGTCGGGCAGCAGCGCTCGTCGGCACAGACATAGGACCACCACCGGCCCCGCGCCACCAGCACGGCTTCGACCAGATCGATGCCGAGTCCAGTGGCGCACGCACCCAGGTCGTGGACGAGTTCCCCGTGCGGCAGCGCGGACTTGGCGACATCGGACGAGGCGCCGTCATAGATCGCGGCGATCAGCCTCGACGCCTCGCTGTTGGCCACTACTCGCAGCGTCTCGGCCAGCACTGTCACGTCAGTGAGCTCGCCGAGATCGACCCGAGCGGTCACCGTGACCCGGGTACCGGCCAACCCGACGACCACCAGGCTGTCGCGCGGATGGAAGCCGAGCAGGTAAGGGATCGCCTCGATCAGGTCGCCGGGGTTGCGTACCCGCAGAACACTGGCGTCGTCGAAAACACTGGTCGTGTCAGTCATGCCAAGCACTCTGGTGCGGCGGTCGGGCGACCGGAACGGCTCGCGCCGATCTGTGGACAGGCGATGGCCCTGTGGACGACGAACGCGGATTGTGTCGTCAGGATCTGCTACAGCACGCGGCGCCGAGCGTCAGTGCAACGTGCCCGCCCGCCAGGCCGCTGCGGCGGCGGCGAGGTCGCGAGCGACGCGATCGTTGCGCGGGGCCAGATCTGGGCTGTCGGGGCTGTCCGGGCCGTCGGGGCTGTCGACATCGCTGGCACCATCCGTCACGGGCCGGCCCTCACGGCGCCCGGCGGCGATCACCCGGAAGAACGCTGCCGCACGATCCAGGGCGATCGCGAAGTCGCCGCCGTAGGCGCTGCCGAGGATCGAGTCGGCCAGCCGCAGCATCGCCTCGCTGTCGGGATCCATGCCGGCCCCGGCCACGACGGCGTCCGGCGCCTCATAGGGCTCGCCGTCGCGCCACAGTCGGGCCACCTCGTCGGGATCCGATCGGCACCATTGCCGCAGCAAGTAGAGCACCCACAGCGCGCCGGGCAGGCTCACCGGGTCGCATTCGCGCCACAACTCGGCCAGCGTGTCGATACCGACGGCGTCGGCGAGAGTGACGAAGCGCTCGCGCTCCCCTTCGGCCGCCGCGGCCAGCAACGTCTGGGCCGCGGCAGCGGCCACCTCGGCCCGACTGCGGGGTGAGTCGCCCCCGGCCGCGTCGATCAGCGCGGTGAGGTCGGCGTAGCGCGCGGGACGATGCGGTCGCCTCTGACCCTCGGACATGACCACCTCCATCCCGCTCGATCCGGCCAACAGAGTGTCTCTCGAATCCGGCGCGCAGAAGCGGGATCCAAGAGACACGCCTAGCCTACGGGCCCATTGTGACCAGGTACGGTTGAACCCGACGTCGGCCCGATCCATGGCCCCCGGACCCACATCCGCCGCTACGAGCGGCCTTGCGCCGAGAGGCGACCTTGGCGGGCCGACGTCAACCACGGATCCGTTGCCCCCGGCGACGGGATGGGACGCTTCGCATGGGCGGTGACGGCGACGGCTGGGTGCACTGCGCTCAGGGACATCGTCACTGGGGCCGCTTCGGCGCGGCCGGCCTGTTGATTGCCGAGGAACAGCAAGCCGTACTCCAACATCGCGCACCGTGGACGCACGAGGGCGGCACCTGGGGACTGCCCGGCGGAGCGCGCGACAGCCACGAGGACGTCGTCGCGACCGCCTTGCGTGAGGCGCACGAGGAAGCGGAGATCGAGGCGGCCGCCGTGGCCCCGCTCGGCTGGTGGCGCGACGATCACGGCGGCTGGTCCTACACGACCGTGGTAGCCCATCCACGCGCCAGCATCCACCCGCACGCGGCCAACGCCGAGAGCACCGAGATCCGCTGGTGGCCGACCGGCGACATCGATCAATTGCCCCTGCACCGCGGCCTCGCCGGCGCCTGGCCGAGACTGCGTCACCCGCCCGCCCCACTGGTGGTGATCGTGGACTCGGCGAACGTCGTCGGGGCCCGCCCGGACGGCTGGTGGCGCGACCGGCTCGGTGCCACCCGTCGCCTGCTCGATCAGCTCGGCGTCCTCGCGCGCGCCGGCATCCCCGCGCAGTCCCTGCCTCGAGGTGTCTCCCCCGGCGGGCTGGACGGGATGCTTCCCGGCATCGCGCTCGTCGTCGAGGGCGCGGCCCGCCCGCTCGCGCAAGAGCTGACCCAGACCCAGACGCAGACGCAGACCGACGACGAACGCTGGTGGGACGCCGCGGTCACGGTGCTGGCCGCGCCCCGCGACGGTGACACGTCCATCGTCGACGCAGCGAACGAGTCGGCCACGGCCGGGCGGCAGACCGTCGTGGTGAGCGCCGACCGCGGACTACGGCAACGCCTCGACGACGGCGTGCACGTCGCTGGGCCGAGCTGGCTGCTCGAGCAGGTCACGGCCAGTGACCTACATGCCTAGCGCGCGCCCACCGTCCACGACGATGCGCTGACCGGTGACGAAGCTTGCGCCCTCCGAGGCGAAGAAGCTCACCGCGTGGGCGATGTCCTCGGGCGTGCCCATGCGGGCCGCCGGGACGGTCGCCAGGTAGGACGTGAAGACGTCTGCGGGCAGGTCGGCGTGCCGCTCTACCGGGATGAACCCCGGCGCGACCGCATTGACCGTGATTCCGGACGGGGCGAGCTCACGTGCCCAACTCAGGGTGAACCCGATTTGAGCGTTCTTGGCCGTCGCGTAGGCGGAGCGGCCCGGTGGTGGCCGGTGCGCGGTCTCGGAGTCGATCGAGACGATCCGGCCGAACTGCCGGGCTTGCATGCCTGGCACCAGCGCCCGGCCGAGCAGCACCGGGCTCTTGACGAAGAACTCGAGTTGCGCGAGGTGGTCGTCCCAGGCGACGTCCAGCAACGCGGCATCCGGCTGCGGGCCGGTCGCGTTGAGTACCAGCACGTCGACCGGGCCGAGCCGCTCGGCGATCGCCACGGCCAACTCGGCGACCTGCCGTTCGTCGGTGACATCGGCCAGGAACTCCTCGGCGACTCCACCGGCCAACCGAACCCCGGCGGCGACCTCGCCCGCCTGCGAGTCGCCCCGAACACTGTTCACCGCCACGGCGAAACCGTCCGCGGCCAGCCGGCGCGCGATGACGCTGCCCAAGCCGCGGGAACTGCCCGTCACGAGAGCCACCCGTCGTCGCACCTGCGTCATGCCCTGATCATGGCAGGCCGGGCCGGGTTCCTAGCAGTGTGCCGACAGTGACCGGGAGGGGCCCCGGGGTACTCGGCGAACACACGTGGTCCACGATGTCCGCATGCGCCTGGACCACCTCTCATACGCGGCCGGCCCGGAGGGCCTCGCCTCGTGTGTGCAGCGGTTGGGAGCACGCTTGGGGGCCTCGTTCAGCGACGGCGGACTGCACCCGTCCTTCGGTACACGCAACTTCGTCCTGCCGCTCCAGAACGGCAGTTACCTCGAAGTCGTCGACGTGCTCGATCACCCGGCGGCGGACACCGCACCGTTCGGACAGGCGGTGCGCGCCCGTCGTCACGCCGGCGGCGGGTGGCTGGGCTGGGCGGTCCGCGTCGACGACATCACCGCGATCGAGTCGCGACTGGGGCGCCGCGCGGTGACCGGGCATCGTCGCCGTCCGGACGGGTTCGACCTGCGCTGGAAGCAGATCGGCATCAAGGATCTGACCGTCGATCCGCAGCGCCCGTTCTTCGTGCAGTGGCAGACCGACGACCAGCACCACCCCTCCTCGGGCGAGTCGCAGATCGCCCTGACCACCATCGAGTTCGCCGGCGACGAGTACACCGTCGACGAGTACCTGGGCGTGTCGTCGACCCAGCCTCTGGACGGCATCGAGGTGCTCTGGGAGGAGCCCTACGAGGACGAGACGGGTGTGGTCGCCGCGGTGTTCAGCACCCCGGCCGGCTCCGTCCGACTCGACTGAGCCCGCCTAGGACGGGGCCGGCTCGGCAACCGGAGTCACCTGGGCCGAGCCGCGAGCAGTGCGCTTTCGCGCCGCGAGGACCGAGCCGAGCAAGATCAGCGGGAACCCCACCGCCATGCCGACGGTGAAGTGCTCGTCCAGCAGCAGCACGCCGAGCAGCACCGCGACGGCGGGGTTGACGTAGGTGATCACCGTGGCCCGAGCCGGCCCGATCGCCGCGATCAACGCGAAGAACAGGATGAACGCCAGCGCGGTGCAGATGGTCGCGAGTCCGATCACCGACCAAATGACGTTCGCCGGCAGATGCTGCGGGGGATCGAGCACGGCCACCGGTAGATAGCCCACCGCCGTGATCGCGAGCGACAGCACGACGACCCCCATCACCGGGACGTCGGACAGGTGGCGGCTGATGATCGCCGGACCGACCGCGTAGCAGACCACGACAACGGCCACCTCGACCAGCGGTCCGACGTGCACCTCGCCCAGGTCCAGGCCCAGCAGCGCGACGACACCGCCGATGCCGAGCAGCAAACCGAACCCGCGCACGGCATCGACCGGATCATCGGTTCCCTGCAGCCGCGCGATCGCCACGCCCACCAGGGGAACGGCGGCCACGAGCAGGCCGGTCAGCGAGCTCGACAACTTCGTCTCCGCGTCGGACAGCAGCAGCCACGGCACGGCCACCTCGACCGCGGTGTAGGCGAGGAGAGGGCGCCACTTGCGCAGCACCGGCCGCAGCGCGTCGCGCTTGATCGCGATCGGCAGTAGCAGCAGCGCACCGAGCGTCGTTCGGGCGAACACCAGGGCGCCCGGTGACACCTCGCGGACGGCGACCCGAATCATCAGGTACGGCACGCCCCAAATGACGCACATCGCGGCGAACAGCAGCCAACTGCGCCGGGACATGCCACCTCCGAGTTGTTCGCGACTGCGCTAAACGTACGGTCAACTTTGTTCGGTCACGAGCGAATTCCGGACGTCCAACCCCGAGAACCGGCCGCCCGATCGTGCCCCCACGACCGCCTCGTCAGCGACGACCCCGGGCAGGCATAGTTGGCGAGTGCACAACATCGCCTTGTCGTGGCAGCAAGGGGCCGTCCTGGCCGCCGCGCTGTTCGGCACCGGGCTGGCGATGTCCGCATCCGGGCGACCCCGGCTGGTGACGCTGGGACCGTTCGCCCGTGAGTCCGGCTTCATCGCCGCGCTGTACGCGCTGTGGCAGCTGGCCGCGTCGGCGACGGTGATGGGTACCTCGGGCGCGTTTCCCCGGGCCCGGTGGATCGAGCGGTTCGAGCGCGACGTTCACCTGCCCAGCGAGCTGGACGCCCAGCACCTCGTCACGCCGCACCCGTGGCTGGCCCAAGCCTGCAACCTCTACTACGCCACGATGCACTTCGCCGCGCTCGGCCTGCTGCTGGTGTGGCTGTTCGTTCGGCACCGCGACCGGTACCCGGCGGTGCGTACCACGATCGTGTTGCTGACCGGGGCCTGCCTGCTGATCCAGCTCGTCCCGGTCGCGCCGCCCCGGCTGCTGCCCGAGCTGGGCTACGTCGACACCGCCGAGAAGTACGGCCAGTCGGTCTACACGGCGTTCCAGGCCGTCGGCCCGGATCAGCTCTCGGCGATGCCGTCGGTACACGTCGGCTGGGCCGTCCTCATCGGCGTGGTCGTGGTACGGATCAGCCCGAGCCCGTGGCGCTGGCTGGTGCTGATCCACCCGGCGCTGACGATCTTCGTGGTCGCGGCGACGGCCAACCACTTCTGGCTGGACGGCATCGTCGCGGTCGCCCTGCTGGGCCTGTCGCTCGGCGCGCAGTGGGCCGGGCGGCGGATGCTCGCGGCCGTGCGGCGTCCCGCCACTCCGCGGGCGGTACTCGAACCGGACGTGGTGGCGGTCACCGACTGAATGTCGGTGCTTGTTTAGGGTCCCTAGATCGTCCATCCTGCGGGGATGGACGGCGCTGCTGCACTCGGTCATGGGGTACCTCATCCGGCTACCCCGATGCGGGTGCCGATCGGCGACTACGGGTTCCTGTCCGACGGCGAGACGACCGCGCTGGTCGCGCCGGGCGGCTCGGTCGAGTGGATGTGCCTGCCCCGCATGGACTCCCCCAGCATCTTCGGCACGCTTCTCGGCCGGCACGCCGGCAACTTCCGGGTGGCCCCGTCGGACGTTCTCGTGCCCGCGGCGCGGCGCTACCTGCCCGGCACGATGATCCTGGAGACCAGCTGGGGCACCGCCACCGGTTGGATGATCGTGCGTGACCTGCTGGTGATCGGGCCGTGGCGACACGAGGACGAGCGCTCCCACACCCACCGCCGCACGCCCACCGACTACGACTCCGAGCACGTGCTGCTGCGCACCATCCGATGCGTCAACGGCGAGGTGCAGACCGCCGTGGAATGCGAGCCCGTCTTCGACTACGGGCGCTCATTCGCCAACTGGAGCTACACCGACAGGGTCTATCACCAGGGCGTGGCCACGGCGGAGGGCTGCGACGTCCAGTTGACGCTCACGACCGACCTGCGGATTGGCTTCGAGGGCGGCCGGGCTACCGCACGCACGTTGCTCAAGGAGGGCGACGTCCGCTTCGTGGCCCTGTCCTGGGGCAGCAAGGAACCGCCGCTGACCCACGACGACGCCTACCAGCGGCTGGTGTGGACGGCCCACCACTGGCAGCACTGGCTCGGACGGGGCCAGTTCCCCGACCATCCCTGGCGCAGCTACCTGCAGCGCAGCGCCCTGACGTTGAAGGGGCTGACCTACGCCCCCACCGGCGCCATCGCCGCCGCGGCCACGACGTCGCTACCCGAGACGCTCGGCGGCGAACGCAACTACGACTACCGGTTCAGCTGGATCCGCGACGCCACGTTCGCGCTGTGGGGGCTGTACTCGCTCGGCTTCGACTGGGAGGCGATCGACTTCCTGTCGTTCATCGGCGATGTCGCCGACAGCGACGAGGACCTGCAGATCATGTACGGCATCGGCGGTGAACGTGACCTGGCTGAGTCGACCCTCGATCACCTGCCCGGCTATGCCAATTCACGCCCGGTCCGCATCGGCAACGCCGCGCACGCGCAGAAGCAGCACGACGTGTGGGGCGCGCTGCTGGACTCCGTGTATTTACACAGCAAGGCTGCAGACCATCTCGACAACCGCGTGTGGGCGATCCTCGGCAAGCAGGTCGAGGCGGCGCTCAAGCACTGGCGCGAGCCGGATGCCGGCATCTGGGAGGTGCGCGGCCAGCTGCAGCATTTCACGTCGTCGAAGATCATGTGCTGGGTCGCGCTCGACCGGGCCGCCAAGCTCGCCGCCTACATCGGCCAGGACGCGATGGCCACCGAGTGGGAGATGAACGCCGACGAGATCAAGGCCGACATCCTGGCCAACGGGGTTGACGAGCGCGGCGTCCTCGTCCAGCACTACGGCACGACGGCGCTGGACGCCTCGTTGCTGCTCGCGCCGTTGCTGCGCTTCCTGCCGCCCGATGACCCCCGCATCCGCGCCACCGTGCTTGCTATTGCCGACGAGCTGAGCATCGACGGCATGGTGCTGCGCTATCGCGTCGAGGAGACCGACGACGGCTTCACCGGCGCGGAGGGCACATTCACGATCTGCTCGTTCTGGCTGGTCTCAGCGCTCTCGGAGATCGGCGAGCACAAGCGGGCCCGCGAGCTGTGCGCCAAGTTGCTCTCCTTCGCCGGACCGCTGGAGCTCTACGCCGAGGAGATCGATCCGAACACCGGGCAGCAGCTGGGCAACTTCCCGCAGGCGTTCACCCACCTCGCGCTGATCAACGCCGTGCTGCACGTGATCGACGCGGAGCAGCCCGGCGAGGGCCTCACCGACTCCTCGCGTCCAGGCTGAAGCGCTCCGGTGGACGCGGGCCGTCGAGGGCGAGGTCGGCGAGCAGTTGGCCGACGAGTGGCGCGAACTTGAAGCCGTGCCCGGAGAAGCCGGCGGCTACGACCAGGCCGTCGACGGCATCGATCACGAAGTCCTCGTTGTCGGTGGACGTGTAGGTGCAGCTGATCGGAGTCCAGGCCTCGACGTCGACGCCGGGCACCCACTCGGCGATGTAGTCCAGCAGCGTCGCCAGGCGAGACGGCTCGGGGGCGAAGTCGCGGGCGTCCGGATCGCATTCCGGCCCGGCGTGGTGGAAGCCGACCTTGACTCCCTCGCCCGGCGTGCGCATGCCGTAGACGAACTGGAACGGCGCGAGGTCGGCGCCGCGGTGGTGGATGAAGCTCGGCCACTCCCCCTCGATCAGGGGCGCGAAGTGCAGCGGCTGCTCCTGGGTGACCCGCAGCGGCGGCAAGGCGATTAGCCGCTCGCCGAGCAGCGAGCGTGTCCACGCCCCGGCCGTCACGACGATGCGTCGCGCCCGGTAGGTGTCCGCGCCGACCGAGACCTCGCCCGGCTCGACGCGGGTGACCCGGGCCCGGTGCTGCACCCGCGCGCCGGCGGCGACGGCGAGCTGCTGCAGGGCGCCCACGGCGGCGTCGGCGTCCACGCGCGCGCCTTGCGCGTGATAGAGCACCTGCGTGTCGAACCGCAGCCCGGGCCAGCGCTTCGCGGCGTCGTCCGGATCCAGCCACTGCCCGGGCACGCCCGCAGCATCCAGCGCGGCCGCGATCGCCTGGAGCCGGGACGCCTCGCCGTGGTCGACCCCACCGGTAACGTCGAGCAGCGGCACGCCGGCGGCGGCCTCGACGTCGCGCCACAACGGCAGTGTGCGCGCGACCAGCTCTACGTAGAGCGGATCCGTATAGGCGTACCGGAACATGCGCGACGCCCCGTGCGATGCACCGCGCACGTGGCCCGGCTCGAAGCGTTCGAGCAGGACCGTGTCGGCGCCCCGCGCGGCCAACTGCCAGGCCGCGGCCGAGCCCATGACTCCCCCGCCGACCACGACCACGTCGACCTCGATGACACTCACCGCACCGTCCTACCAGACTTACTAGCTTGGATGGTCATGAGAGCGATCATCTATCGCGAGAGCGGCCCGGAACACCTGAACGATGTGCGGGTGGTCGGCCAGCTGGGCCATGGCGTTGGCCTCGGCGCTGAACTGGCGC
>Ga0137412_10000356_pt1 | contig 31547 bp, 29 predicted proteins | sample CZODoug2_1_16fun_FD_122160 | JGI IMG/M metagenome (GOLD analysis project Ga0137412, IMG submission 122160) | Vadose zone soil fungal communities from Angelo Coast Range Reserve, California, USA - CZODoug2_1_16fungal (Hybrid Assembly) | ecosystem: Environmental > Terrestrial > Soil > Vadose zone...
TGTCGCCCGCCAATGGCACATACAAGACGTCCGACGGGGGCGCCACCTGGAAGCCCCTGCCGCGTGAGTGAGTTACGCCTTGCAAGAAAATGCTGCAGCCTCGTTCTAAGCATGGAAGCAAAATCTGAGAAGAGGTCGACGACATGAAGATTCCCAGCAAGAGATTCAGTGCGAGTGTGCAATGGCTTGTGGTGGCCGCGACGCTGGCGGCGCTGCTTAGTGCAGGCGTGCTCTATTCCGCCACGCGCGGGCATCGCGGCGCGACGCAGGAAAAAGAAGCTCACTCTGCACCCTCCGATCAGGCTAGCAAGGATCAGGCCACCAGCTTGAATGATCAGACCGACCTCGCTATCACGGTGTACAACTCCAACATCGCGTTGGTTCGCGACGTGCGCCAGCTAACCTTGCCGGCCGGCGACTTCCGCCTGAAATTCATGGATATCGCCGCCACCGTCAATCCCGCTACGGTGCATTTCCGCTCGCTTACTGAGCCGGATAAACTCGGCGTCATAGAACAGAATTATGAATATGACCTGCTTGAACCCGCCAAGCTGCTTCACAAATACGTCGGCAAGGAAGTGACGCTGGTTCGGTCCTATCAGGAAAATGGCACCACCAAGCGCGAAGAAATAAAAGCCACCTTGCTCTCTGACAACAACGGCCCGGTCTGGAAAATCGGAAACGATATCGTCACCGGCATGTATGCGGAGAGCTATCGCTTCCCTGAAGTTCCCGCGAACCTCTATGAACGACCCACCCTTTTAATGTCACTGGACAATTCTGGCGCGCGCAAGCACCAGGTCGAAGCCTCTTACCTTGCGACGAACCTTTCCTGGAACTCCGACTATGTGCTCACGGTCGCGCGCGATGACAGAGCCGCTGATCTCGATGGCTGGGTCACGCTTACCAACAACAGCGGCACTGCGTTCCACAATGCGCGTCTGCAACTCGTCGCCGGTGATCTGAATCGTGTTCCTCAGGCCTCTGGAGTGAGCGCTCTGAACGAGCTGAAAGTAATGAGCCGTGCCGCCGATGTTGTGCAATTCCGGCAGGAGAGCTTCTCCGAATACCATCTTTACTCGCTGGGCCGGCGTACTTCGGTAGAAGACAAAGAGACTAAGCAGATCAGTCTTCTGCAGGGTAGCGGCGTTCCCGTCAACAAAGTGTTCGTCGTGAACGGGCAGAATTTCTACTATCACAACCAATCCAATCCAGGATCGCCGCAAAAAGATCCGGTCATGGTGTTCTACAAATTCAAGAACGAGGAAAAAGCCGGATTAGGCATGCCGCTTCCCGCCGGCAACCTGCGCGTTTACCAGAAAGATTCCAAGGGCGGCGTGCTGTTTATTGGTGAAGACCACATCGATCACACACCCAAAGACGAAACCGTCACCGTGCACATCGGCAACGCCTTCGACGTGGTAGCCGAGCGCAAGCAAACCGACTACAAGCGGATTGACACGCACGTCTGGGAAATGGAGTTCGAGATCACGCTGCGCAATCACAAAGAGACGCCGATCACCGTCGAAGTCAACGAGCCGATTGGTGGTGACTGGGAGATGCTCTCGTCCACGTACAAATTCACCAAGACCGCCGCTTTTGCCGCCCAATTCAGGGTCCCGGTCGTCAAGAACGGCACGTCCGTCCTGAAGTATCGAATCCGGGCCCGCTGGTAGATTGCGGGCGGCTGCTTCCTGAATGGGGGTACCCCACCCCCCCTGTTTTGACAAAAGAGTCCGCAAGTGCTTGAAAACAAAGGGTAGAGGCTTGAAAAAGAGCGGCAAGAGCGCCAAAGAGTCCGTAAGCCACTGAAAACAAAATGTTTGCTTGAAAACACCCAGAGCGCCGAAGGGAAGCCGAAGCTTTGGAGTCGATCAAGATACGAAATCCAGCAGAGGTACGCGTCTGCGCCGGGTGCATCGCGATGTTCACGGCTAACGATAACAGCGGGGGTACGCCAGGCCAACTGGCCGGAGGGACCGTTTAGGGGCAGGTGGGCGAGATTTAAGACACTACTGAGGATTCAAACTGCAAGAGCCAGTGAGACGGAAGCAGGAAGAGGCGCACGCGAAAAAACGCATGCCAGCCGAGAAAGGCCCGGTCCGCTCAACGAGTGAGAGTTGTGGAAAGGCTATCTTTGGAAGCGTTTTCGTAGAGATGGAGAATTTGCGTTGCGCGCTTTAGTAAATCGGACGGAAGTTCGCCCGGTTGGTAATCGACCCAGCCGGTTGAATAAGGGATGGAATTCTTCTCGCCTGCTGCCGTGATGTCCAGCGGACCTATGCGATCCAAGATGTGCTTGACCTCGCCGAGCGTGCATTCGGTCAGAATCAGAAGAAAATCGCCGCTAGCCATGCGCACAGCAAAGTCGGAGCCGCGAATGGCTTTTTTCAGGCGTCTCGCAAATTCTTTAACCAATGCGTCGATCGCCGATTTCCCATAACGCTGAGTGATCATCGCGAATTCGTCGATGTGCACGGTAGCGACACTGAGCGCGGTGTTTTCGCGGCGCGCACGCCCTATTTCTTTGCCGAGATGTTGCTCGATGGACACTCTCGTGTATAGCCCGGTGACGGGATCGAAGCCGGAAGGATCCGCAAAATCACCGGCGCCCCTTTCCGGAAAGGGATTCTGAGCGGTGAGTTGTTTTCTGCGGCGACGAAAGGACCATTGCCGGTAGACAAGCCATGAATTGAAAACAAGCACGAGAGCCGCGATACCCCATTGGGCCTGATCAGGGCGAATTTCATAGAAGTGATTGGCCTGCCGGAAAAGAGAGGGCAGGAAGGAAAGCACCAAGCCAGATGCGGCCAACAGCGTCACAGCGACGCCGGAAAGCCAGAGCCACCACTCACTGCGCGTTAATTGGTGCGACTCCGTCTCGATCTGCAGAGCACGGAAAGCACCGGAGCCTTCCAGGGGAGAAGGTTCCAGGGTGCGCGCACGTCGGCCCAAAAGAGACTTCATCTTTCGTTAGGAATCCTCAATAACTCTAGGCGGTGAAATGCAGCGGGGCAATCGTGAAAGAGTACAGGTCCGCCAAACTGCAAAACTGAACCGATGGGCAGGAGTGACGGATTGGGGGAGTACCGGCCCGCGAAGTCCTCGAAATTGCGCTGGCTGAAGCGCCTACTAGGAAAAGTTAAGGCTGCAATCGAGCAGCCTGAGCCAAGGAAAGACCAGCCTTTCACTTGCGCTTGCCACGCGATTGATTTGGAAAAGATCGCGAGGGAAGGGATAACTATGAGAACCAAGTGGATCATTGCAGGTCTGATAGCAGCACTGACGTTCCTGGCAGCCGCGAACGCTGCGGCGCAGTCGTACAACCCAATTCGTTGGATCAAGAAAGGTCCGACGGCCAGCGAGCAGCTGGCGACAAATGGCGACCAGAGCAAGAAACTTGCTTCCCAATTGCAGGCAATTTTGCCTGCGAAGACGAAGCTCGAAGATGCGTGCACAGCATTTCGGCAGTTAAACGACTGTGTGGCGTCGCTGCACGTCAGCCACAATCTTAAAATCAAGTTCAACTGCTTGAAATGGGATGTCACCGGGGTTCAGCCGGCCAAGGGTAACGTTTCCTCGTGCACCGCTCCCGAGGGTGGAAAGGCGCTGGGTCTCTCTAAGGCAATTCAGACGCTGAAACCGGAAGCGGATGCCAAGGCGGAAGCGAAGAACGCAGAGCGACGCGCGCAAGAAGATATCAAAGACGCTTCGTCCTGAAGTTGCGCGGTGACCGCGGTGTGTAATCGCGGCACTCGATTACTTTCGGGACTCTAGGAAAATCACAAAGGGGCGTCCATGGGCGCCCCTTTGCGCATTTTGCCGCTGCCGTCAGAGCAACGGCAGAACTTCGCCGCTAGTACGGACACCAGCGCCGATGGCGCTCTCGTTTGCGGGGCTGGACTCCACGTCCTGCGCACCAAACGAAATGCGGCCAATTTGCTGGCGGGCGTAGAAACGCGCGGAAGGCACGCGGACCGCCTGGCCATTTTTGTTGAGCGGAGCGGCGAACGGCCAGCCCGGCTTGGGAAAAACCATGCTGTGTCCCCAGCGGTAGAGATAAACGGCGAGCACGTCGCGATTGAAATCGAAATTGCGGCCAGCCAGCACGCGATTCAGATCCGCTCGGAGCGAATCCTCGTAGCTGGAAAAAGGCGTGGTTAATAATTTGATGCGCTCGTTGGGTTGATCGTCGACCGACGCCGTATTTCCGCCGTAAAAAGTAAGCACGGTTTGCCGGTTGGGATTGGTGCGATTGGGCCCGACCCAGTCCGCGACCACGAAGTCTGCCCAATACTGGCTGCCCCAGTAGTAGCCATCGTAGCCGAGGTCCACCACGGGCGCGGCGCTGCGAATGGTGACGTTGGCGGTGACCACGGGACTCAGCGTGACTTGGTCCATTGCATCGTGTTGGGATGTGCTGAGCAAATGCTCGCAAGCGGTGCGCGCGGTATGCGACTGTCCCGCGAAGATGACAGCCTTCGCGGTGGCGCGATAAAACTGGCCATTCAGAAAGTAAACGACGCTGCCGTTGGTGTTGGTGGTGTCGCCGCGCAACACCATAGCACCCTGGCGGACGCGCACGTTGTTGTTGGCATTATCCATGGCGGCAAGATTGAAGGGATTGGCGAGAATCTCCGCTTCCGTGGTTCCAGTGATGGAAGAGGGAACCAACCACTTGAGGATGTGGCGCAGCAATCCTGAATTGCCACCCGGATAGGCGAATGAGGGAAAATACTCGGCCGCTGTGAAGCTGATGGAGGTGTAAGCGCTGACCTGGCTGGTAGTGCCATCGAGGGCGTCGACGGCATAGCGCGTATAGAAGTCAGAGACGGCCGGATGAAATCCTTTGACCTGGGTGAGGTAGTTGTCCCAGGTCATGGGAGAAAGATAGTCATATTTCGGATCGCTGTTGTCGGCAGGATCGGTGGGCGAACCTGGCTTGTGATACCAGTTCATAAGGTCAGCGCGGGCGGCCTTTAGATCGTTCACGATATTGGTTGGATAGGGGACGGTATCCAGGCCCTTGCCGTAGGTATCGAGATTCCAGCTTCGCGTGCCGGGATTCACGAAGGGCGTATTGCCGTCGAAGAAATAGCTGTAGAAGGGCGAAGGTATGACGTAGTTCTGCCAGAGGATTCCGGTGGTGTTGTAAATATCATCGAGAAACGGCGCGTAGGGCTGCACTGCGTAGGCGGTGGCAGTCGATGCGATGTCCGGGATCGGCGCAGCATCGTCGCGATTGGCGTTGCCTCCCGGCGTGCGCTGTCCGTCGAGGATCAGTATTTTCGTTCCGGGGCGCTGGCGCGTCAGATAAAACGCTGCGGAGCATCCGGACATTCCGGAGCCGACAATAATCACGTCGTAGGCGCCGTTATCAGGCAGGATGGGCTGGCTGCCTTGAAAGGTATCGCAGGGAGACGAGGAGATCTGTACGGAGTTGGTTTTGAAGGTGAGGCGGCCGTCGCGCAGCCAGTGCGCGATATTGAAGACCGAGCGGAGATTGCCACCACGAGTGACATTAGGATCGGCGCCGATGGGACCGTCGCATGGGAACGTGGTGCCCGCCGCAAACGCTCTCATGGGGATCGAGCCACCGACCGCCGCCGTTCCCGCGGCGATCAACATGCCATTGATGAAGTCACGCCGCTTAATGCCGTCATCGCTCTTGTGATTGCTCATAGGATCTCCCTGATAGAAAGGATTGGACGAGCTGGGATTGCGGCAGAAGCTATAACTCCGCGCGATTAAAGGCAAGCTTATTTTTTTATAGGAGAGTCGGTGTTCCGAGTGGGAACCTAAAATCCAAAGCTATGCGCCCAGGGATTCAGGCTTTCTTCTTTTCGATCTTCAGGGGATACACAAGCTCTTTCTTGTTATCGAAACTGGAGATAGTACGGGTGGCTGATTTTGCGCCATCCTTTTCGGCGTGGATTTCGTAGTCGACATTGGGGTCGAGGCCGCTGAAGCGGTAATTGCCTTCGTCATCGGCGATGTAACTACGCACCGCATTCGTGCGCACGTTTTTCAGGAACACTACGGCTGAGGCGATGCCGACTTCCGAGGACTTATCCACTACCACGCCGCGCACCGTGCGCAGCTGCGCTTCCCGCTTGGAGTCCTGCGCAACCGCCGCGCAGACGCCTACGGACAAAAGCATAGCCACAAGAAACAAACGAAGCCGGAACTTCATTGTTTTCCTTTCTTAGCCGGTTCCATGCGAAAAACCACGTTGTTTTCTGCGGAGCCAGTCCGCGCGTCAATGGTCCTGGCTTGGTCAGCGAAATTCTTGGCGCGCACTACCATCTCATATTGGGCGCCCTGCGGCACACGAATGGCGAATTCGCCGCGTGAATTCGTTTGGTCCTCCCAGCGAAATTTCTTCTCTCCGGCGCGGCGAATGCGGAGTTGCACTCCTGGGAAGGAAAGAGCCTTATCCGTGAAGACAGTGCCGCGGATCAGGAAGTCATTCGCATGGCTGTATTTTTGCCTGCCATTTGCGGATGACGAAGATTGCGGCGAAGAGGCAAGCGCAGACTGCGAAACTGGCGTGGGAAAAACCGCGAACGGAGCCAGCAGTGCCGCAGCCCACAAGGCAACGACCCACCGAACATGCATGATTCCGCTCCTTAAAAGCTTAGATGGCAGCAGGCAGGAAAGAAGATGCCTCAGGTGCTGCCGCGTGCGATGAACGATTACTCTTCATCTTCTTCCTCATCGTCATCCTCTTCTTTTTTCTCTGGGAGGTCGCCGTTTTCGGCAACTTCCTCCTCCTCGTCCTCTTCGTCATCATCGTCATCATCAGAAATGATGTTCAGATGGACGGGATGGATTTGCGAGACTTCCAGCTCGGACTCGCATTCCGGGCAACTGAGAATCTCGCCTTCTTCGACTTCATCCTCGTCGACGTCGATTTCGGCGGAACATTCTGGGCAGCGGATCACGGATCCATCCTCCGTAAGTGGTTCATGTCGGCGCCGCTAGGACCACGAGCACCACAGTCGAGCGTATTATATACCGGCGTGAAGTCAACCCCAGCCGCATGGAATGTGGCTGTAAATGAAGCCCTGGGGAGGAAAGGATATGGCTGCTAGATGGCGTCTTCGCGGGAGTACCCGGAACGCCCGATGGTGGGCGTGGGCGGAGTAATCATCGACCAGGGTCGCGCGCTGCTGATTCGGCGCGGGAGCGAGCCGTTGCTCGGAGAATGGTCGATTCCGGGAGGAATGTTGGAGCTGGGCGAGACGCTGGAGGAAGGCGTGGCGAGAGAGCTGCGAGAAGAAACAGGTCTTACCGTGCGGGTCATTGAGTTGATAGAAGTGTTTGATCGAATTTATCTGGAGAGCACGGCCGGAGCCGCGGAAGGGAAGAAGGGGCCGCGATTCCATTATGTGATCGTGGACTATCTGTGTGAACGGATTGGCGGGGAGGCGGTGGCGGGAAGCGACGTAACGGAAGTGGCCTTCGCGAGCGAAGAAGAGTTGGGAGAGTACAAGTTGACCGAGACGGCCACGCGAATCCTGAAGAAAGCGTTTGCTATGGAGCGGGAGAGACGGCGCTGAGGAGCTGAAATGCTTCGGCGCTCAGAATTATTGGGCCCTGGTAATTTCGATGCTGCCGTTGGCATTGGTTAGTTGGAGTTGGCAGCCGCCGGAGCCGATGGTGCCGTCCAGCGATTCGGGGCTCATGCTGCCCGTCGTGGTGATCGGCAGATCGCTGGAGATGCGGCCAAACGAGGTGTGAGCGTTGACGTGATATCCGAGGCCGTCCGGGATGCGGACGCGGATGGAGGAGAAAGAAGTCTTGAGCGCAATGTCCCGGCAACCGCTGGCCGGGCGCGCGGCAGTGACGGAAATCCCGCCGTTCTGGTCATTCACGGTAATTTTGCCGCCGACGGAGTCGAGCGTTACACCGGCGAAAGAAGTGGTCGCTTGCGCATCACCCTTCACGTTGCGCGCGGTGATCGAGCCATTGGTATTTTCCACGATGAGATTGCCGTTGATGCGATCGGCGGAAACGCTGCCGAAGCTGGTCTTGGCGAAAGTGTCGCCGCCGATGTCGGTCAGCGTGATGCTGCCGTTGCCGGTGATGGCGCGGATGCCTTTGGCGATATCCGAGGCCTCGATAGCGCCGAAAGAAGATTTCAGCTCCACAGTGCCATGGGCGGAGCGCAGCGTGATTTTTCCGTTGGAGGTTTCCGCATTGAGCGTGCCGGTGATGTTGCTCAACTCGAGTTCGCCGAAGGAATCACGAATGGTGACGGCGTTGCCAAAGAGCGAGCTGCCATTGACGCGGCCGTTGCTGGTCGTGCAATTCACTCGACCCTTGACCTGGGAAAACGCGACGTTTCCGAAGCTGTCGGTGATGTCAGCGGAGCCGCCGACGTTCGATATATCGATATTGCCGTTATTGTCGTGGACCATCAGGTCGCCGTGGACGTTGCGGGCTTCCACGCTGCCGAAAGAAGTGGTGATACTGGCGGAGCCGACCTCCATTACAGTGACTGCCCCGTTTCCACCCGTGATGGTGGCCGCACCTCCAATATCGCGCACGGTGATGCTGCCGAATCGATTGCGCACTTCGAGCGCGCCTTTCACCTGCAAGACTTGTACGGAGCCGTTGTTGTCGGTTACTGAGACATCGCCGGATGCGCCATTCAGCTCGATACTTCCAAACGAGTTGGTGAGGCGAGCGGAGCCGGTGTCGCGGACGTTGAGTGAACCGTGACTGTTGTCGAACTCCGATTTGCTGCGGACGCCGCTGGCATTCACGTTGCCGAAACTGTTCTTTACCAGGAGTGGCGCATCGGAAGGAACGGCGATGTCATAATCGACGGAATAGGAAGCATTCTTGCGGCCGAACCAATTGCGGGTGTCTTCCGGGTATTGTGTGCGCACCTCGATGCCCTGCGCCGTTTGCTGAACTTCAATTTGGACTTTGTCGGCGAAACTTTGGGCCTGCTCGTGGGAGTCCGCTTGCGTCCGAATGGTGGCGGAGATTTTTACTTCGCGGCTCGATTCGCCGTGAAGGCGAACCTCGCCGAATTTGTTTTCGATTCGGAACGATTGCCCGGAAGGCAGCGAGAGGGTCTTCTGAAAGTCGCGCGTGACTTGCTGCTGACCGGGTGTCGCGGCGCGTGCGGTTGTTGGCACGACCAGCAGAGTGGCGGCACAGAGCAACATGGCGTAACCGCCCGGCCGAAAGCGCCCAGCTTTTGGCTGAGTCTCTGGAACTTGGCCGGTCATCGCTTTACCTCCAGGATTTCTTCCAAGGTGCGCTGCTTCTCCTGATACATGGCCAGCAATTCGTAGCGCAGGTGCGCGTTCGATGGATTTTGCCCGGCCTGCGCCCGCAGGTCACCGATGGCGCTATCCAGCACCAAGAGCTTTTCGTGGTAGTTGGCCATCAGCGGCGTGGCCGGGTTGTCGAGCTGAGGCTTGGCGTCGGCGGCGAGCTTGTCGATTGCATGCACATAAGCGGATTCTGCGCTTTCCACTTCCGTAAGCGCCTTACTCCTGAGCAAACTGCCTTGCTGCATCGGCGGTTTGGGCTTCAGGAGCCATCCCGCGGAAATCATCAGCGCGACTACGAAGACGGCGGCGGTTGCGGTCTGCCAGGAAATCGAAAGATTCGGGAAAAGAGAGCGCCAGCTCCAACGCTCTCGCTGCTGGGCAGTTGCAGCGGCTTCTTCGGCAAGCGCTTGATGAATTCGCGGCCAGAGTGTCGGGCTGTCCGAGTAGTCGCGCAATTCCGCTGCTGCCGTGCTGAGCGATTTCCAGGAGCGAAGCTCTTCGGCGCAAGACTCGCAAGTTGCCGCATGGCTTTCGAGTGCAGCCCACTCGGCTGCGCTGCCGTCCTCGAAAATTCGATCTCGATCTTTACAGGTTACATTCATCGGTTTCACCGTGCTCCCGCGCCGCTCGCGCGAGGAGGCTCCAACATCTGGCGAAGATTTTTCTTCGCCTGGAAAAGCGTGTTCTTCGAGGCTGCCTCGCTGATTTCCAGCATTGAAGAAATTTCCGCATGTCGGAATCCTTCGACCTCGTACAGCAAGAAGACGTCGCGCTGATGGCGCGTCAATTTAGTCAAGGCGCGTTCAAGCGCAAGCCGAAGCGTGGGATGCGCGACAGCCGCGCGAGGCTCGGGACGCGGTGCGGCATTTTCTCGCTGTGGGTCGTCCTCGGCTGTAACTTCTTTCTTGCGCAAGCGGCTACGGCGCGCGTCATAGCAGGTGTTCACCAGGATGCGAAAGGTCCAGGTAACGAAGCTCGATTGCCCGCGAAAACTGGCAATGCTGCGCTGCACTTTCAGGAAAGTCTCTTGTACGGCGTCTTCGGCATCGGTCGCGCTGCCCAGAATGTTGCGTGCAAGATTCTTCATGCGCGCCCCATGCAGGGAATACAAGCGCTCGTAGGCACGCAAGTCGCCGGACAGGCAGGCCGCGGCCAATGCCGTGTCCTCCGTCCGGTCCGCAGCCGCCCCGGGGGCGGGATCTTGTTCGCGGAAAGCTTCCTCCACCCGCCTCTCCCGTTGCGCCACGGCAGGGATTCTAGTCTCCCAGGCCAGCGCAAGTCCCATAATTCCCATGCGATGCTCCTGGGATAGAGACGCTGGAGGGCAACGAAACGTCAGGGTTGGTAAGCAGCTGAAAAGTAGGTATTTACGAGATCGGGAAGCTTATCGAGACACCCGCCGGGCTTGGACGGTGCCAGGGGCCGTGAGCGCCAGGAAAATCTTCCGATGCAAAAAGCTGTTTTCGTGGCCGATCAGCAGGCGCTCCGGGATGGCAGAGTCGTCTCCTACGAAGACTCGCAGATTGCGCGCGTTATCCGCTACATCGAAAACAAGTTCGGTTACATACGACTCACCTGGCCGCAGCGGCTGTGACAACGGGGGTGTATCGCCGCGCAACTTGGCCAGGGCTGCCTGCCCCTTAGGTGATTGCCGGAACTGATGCCCCGCCTCGTCTACAAGAACAGCATGCCGTGGATTTGGGGCCAAGATACCGTCGCCGCGATGCTTGGAGATAGTGTCCGGATCGAACCAGGTCTTCAATTGAACAATCACGAAGCGCCCCGCCGGCAGAGTCTGCTGTGATTCATCGCCGAGCGCCTTGGTTTCTTCGAAATCCACCACGGAATAGGCGATGTGGCAGTCCATTTCGCAGAAGTATTTGTTTTCCCCGGGTGCAAGGGTTTTCTCGTGGCTGGTCAACGACACACCTACAAGAGCCAGCGCATACCCGGAAGTGAGCAGGAAAGCCAGAGTGGTTGCGCCAAAGCCGATCCACTTTCTTTTGGTCCAAAAGGCTACCAAGGCCGCCGCGCTAGCCATCGCCATAAAGGCAGCCGTCCCGAGAAATGCCACCACGGTTAAAGGTGCATGTTCCGGCATGAATTCCATTTGGGTCTCCTTGCACTGAATCTGAAGCCCTGAAGAATTTAGCCTGCGATTGCGTCCGGAAGAGCGCCGCGGGTGCGTTCGCGGTGATCGAATTCGCGCAGGGCCGCTTCCAAATCATCGGGCGTAAAATCGGGCCAGCGCTTGTCCGTGAACACGAACTCAGCGAAGGCGCATTCCCAAAGCAGAAAATCAGAGAGACGTTGCTCTCCGCCGGTGCGGATCAACAGATCCACGTCCGTAGATCCGCCGCGCAGAACTTCCGACAGAACGTCGCTGAACGACTCGGGAGAGAGCTTGGTCACTTTGTAGAAGCGGCAGGCAGCGTGAAAAATGGCTTCCCGCGCCGAGTAATCGACCGCCATGCGCAAATGTAAACGTGTTCCATGCGCAGTAGCCGCCTCGGAATCGGCGATAGCCTCGCGCAACGTCGCGGGCATGCGATCGCGGCGGCCAATGATGCTCAGGCGCACGCCTTCCGCGATACAGTTCGAGGTTTCGGTCAGCAAGTATTCGTGCAGCAATCGCAAGATGGCGTTAACTTCGGCCGGAGGCCGCTTCCAGTTCGCCGAGGAAAGTGCAAACAGGGTGAGCGTTTTTATCCCCAGTCGCGGAGCCGCCGCAATGATGCGCCGCGCCGTCTGCGCCCCGGCGCGATGCCCGGCGGAACGGGGCAGGCCCCGGGAGACGGCCCAACGGCCGTTGCCATCCGAGATGATGGCGACGTGCAGGGAGCGTCTGGGGGCAAGCTCATGGGGAATTTGAGTGGGTTGCTGCAGGACAATGGGCGATGTTTGCATGTTCTTCTCTCCAAGAAGCACCGGTTGCTATTGCTACAAACTACTCTGTATTGCAAAGTATAGAAGCAAAAAAATTTCCCGCTCTTAACCCTCGCGCGTAGCCCGAATCAACGCTTCCATATGATTTAAATAGCGCTCCAGCGCCTTCCGCCCCGCTGCCGCGAGCCGGTACTCCGTCTTGGGCAGCCGTCCGTCAAAGGATTTCGTACACACGATGTAATCGGCCTCTTCCAGCTTGCGCGCATGAACGCTCAAGTTGCCGTCCGTGGTCTTCAGCATGGCCTTTAATTCATTGAAAGTCAGCGAGCGATTGACGGCCAGAGCACTGACGATGCCCAGCCGCACCCGTTCGTGAATGAGCCGGTCCAGATCTGCCGGGACGGGTTCCCGGGACGGTGCATGCGCAGCCGGCACCGCAGCGTCGCGTGACCGCTGGTATCTCTCGTCTCGTGCTGTCGATCCTTTAGCCATGCTTTGCCTCTTTTATCGCAGCAGCTATCCCCCGTGATTGCGCGCGATCCACAAACCGAAACAAATCTGCAATACGCCAAACCCTGCGCCCATGAACGCGTCTCCCCAATTAGACGGCGCGAAAAGCGCGATCGCTCCCAAACCCATGATGGCCAGCCCCATAACCGGAATGACGCGCACGGAAAAGGCCCCGCCGGTGACAATCGCCGTACCGTACAGCAGCAACCAGATGCCTGGGAGTTCCGTCTGCACGCCGGCTTGAAACAGCGCAAACGTGAGCAGGCCGCCGACGATGATCGGAGGAGTAAAGCTCAATAGAAATTTGCGGCCCGGCCCGGAAAGCAATCTCGCGCTCCCGCGATGGGCCTTGGTGGCCGCGGAAGACGCCGCGATAGCTACTGCGACGAATGCCTCCACCAGCCAAACGGTGAGCCAAGCGCGCGGCGAAGCTTGACGTGACGCTATCCATGCAGCGCCGATGGCGGTAAAGCCCATAGCCACGCCGCCCCAACCGGGCACGGCCGTAAATTCGGCGGCCCGCTCCATGGTTTCGCGGATGTAACGAAGGTGATCAGCGGCGCGGGCATCGATGGGAATCGGTTCGCGTGGGGGCGTTCGGAGTGGGCTGATAAAGGGCATAGTGAATGAATAGCAGAACGAGCTTAGTCTGTCAAGTACTTTGTGTTGTAAAGTTGACCCCCTTTAAATCAGTCCGCCAAGCTGGCAACGCTGGCCTGCGAACGCGGATACCGCCCCACCAACGAGTTCCAGCGAATGATAAAAACATCCAGGAACATCTGCAGGCTGTCGCGCATCATGCTCACCTTGGTGGCCGGCGAATGCGCCCAACGTACCGGAATCTCCGCGGAACGCAGCCCGTGATGACGCGCCAGATAGAGGATCTCGGGGTCAAAGCCGAATCGTTCAATGCGTTGTTGTTGAAAAATCACCATGCAGGGCTCGCGGCGGAACGCTTTGAATCCGCACTGCGTATCGACAAACGGTAATCGGAGAATGGCGCGCACAATGAAATTGAAAACAATGCCGGCCGACTCACGGAAGACGGATTGCCGCACGGAAATCAGCTTACGGTTCAGGGCGCGCGAGCCGATGGCTACATCGTGATCCGCGAGCGCCGCAAGCAGTTTGTCCGCCTCCTCGATCGGCGCGGACAAGTCGGCGTCGGTAAACAACACAATTCGTCCGTTCGCTTCCGTCATCCCATGACGAACGCTATAGCCCTTGCCGCGATTTTGGCGGTTGGCCACGACTCGCAAACGGTGAATCTCGCCGCGAAAAGAGTTGGCGACATCGGCGGTGCGGTCAGTTGAACCATCGTCCACCACAATCACTTCGCTCTCTCGCTTGCTGGCGCGGACATAGGAAGAGATCCGAGACAGCGTCTCCGGTAAACGCAGCTCTTCGTTGAAAGCCGGAATCACGATGGATAGCTCGGGCGGCGCGGGGCTCATGACTCCGAGGATTCCTTCCAGCCGTGCGCTCCCAAGAGCGGAACGAACCGGCAAGGCTCGAGCATGGTGGTACGAAAAGTATCCTGGTTGCGGTCAATCAGCCGTAAATCTTGATTCTCAACTCCACCGACGGGCACCACCATCCTGCCGCCATCCGCAAGTTGCGCGAGCAACGGTGCTGGCACCGAGGGCGCCGCCGCAGCCACCAGGATAGCGTCGTAGGGCGCAAACTCGGGTAACCCGAGCGTACCGTCGCCGGAATGTACGTGGACATTGGTGTAGCCCAGGCGTGACAAGCGCTCGGCGGCTTGGGTCGCAAGTGGTGCGCGAAACTCCACGCTGAAAACCTCGCGCGCCAAACAGGCCAGCACGGCAGCTTGATATCCAAATCCCGTTCCAATTTCCAAAACACGTTCGTTACCTTGCAGGCCAAGCGCCGCGGTCATAGCCGCGACGATGTAAGGTTGCGAAATGGTTTGGCCTTCCCCGATGGGTAGCGGCGCATCTTCGTATGCACGCGCGCGAAATTCGGCCGGGACGAATTCGTGCCGCGGGACGCGCTCCATGCACTCTAAAACGCGACTATTAGTCACATGGCGCTTGCGGATTTGCGTATCTACCATTTCACGGCGCGCCTGCTCATAGTCGGCGGGCGTGACGCCCCCGGAATTCCCGCTAGCGTCCATAAAGTCACGCCGGCGTAGCGGCAGTCGCATGCTTCTCCCAAGCGTGCGTACGCAGGATGTCGTCCACTTGCTCGATTGCAAAGTCGCATTCCTCGATACGATTGTAAAAATGGGGCGAAAATCGCACGCCAGCCTTCGGCCGGAAGTCCACCAGGATTTCCCGCTCCAGCAGTTCGCGGCAAACCTCGTAAGCGTGCGGGCAGTCGATCGACACCGTGCCCGCTCGTTCGTCAGGATTTTCCGGCGTATTGACGCGCCAGCCGTGTGACTTCGCCCCTTCCAGCAAGCGCGTCGTCATGCGCACGGACTTGGCGCGAATTGCTTCTATTCCCACCGCGTTGAGGATTTCCAATCCGGGCTGGCACGCATACAGCGCCGGAATATGCGGCGTGCCGTTGAGATAGCGGAACGAATCTTCGCGCGAATCAATCGCGCCGCTCTCGAATCCAAATGGCCGGCGGTGCGCGATCCATCCGGTGAGCGCCGGGCGCAACTTAGCGCGCAAATCTTCACGCACATACAGATAGCCCACGCCCGGCCCGCCGCAAAGCCATTTCAATACGCCGCCAACCGCAAAGTCAGCGCCCAGCGAACGAACATCAATCGGGATTGTTCCCGCAGCCTGGAAAACATCGAGAATTACATGAGCGCCGACGCGATGGGCGCGCTCGATGATCGCCTGCGCGTCTACAATGTACGAACTACGGAAAAGAACCTGCGAAATAGGCACCAGCAGCGTGGTCTCATCGATGGCCGCGAGAAATTTGTCTAAATCGATGCGCACCGGATCGGAGCTGGGCACCAACTCCACGCGCGCGCCGAGGCGCCGCTGTTCGTGATAAAAATACTGAATGGATGGAAATTCAAGGTCGGTCATCACGACTTTGTTGCGCGGGCCGCGAAAATCGAAACAGGATGCGATGATCGCTTGAATCACAGTGACATTTTGATGCAGGGAGATTTCGCCTGGGTTCGCGCCGATGAGCGGCGCGATTTTGTCGCCCACTCCAACGGCCATCTCCCACCAGCCCTCTTCCCAAGCGCGCACGCCGCGCTCTCCCCAGGAATCCGCATAAGCCCGCATGGTGTCGTAAACGCCGCGAGGCATCGCTCCCAGGGAATTGCTGATTAGATAGGTGGAGCGCTCAAGAATGGGGAACTCGCCGCGCCATTTCAGCAGGTCATCCATAGCTTTCCCTTAGTTCACCGCTCCGCCGCGAGTCTAGCCCACGGATGTATAATGACGCTAGAGGCTAGCCGTGGGCAAACGTTACGTCTTGAGTGAATACGTCGAGCGAGCAATGGCAGAAGCTGTGTACGACAAGCTCGAGGACGGGACCTTTTCTGCACGAATACCGGCATGCCCGGGCGTCATAGCGTTTGCGCCTTCCCTTAAGGAGAGCGAAGAGGAACTTCGTTCCACCTTAGAAGATTGGATTCTGGTCGGGCTTAAGTTTCGCCACCCTTTGCCGGTGATTGGCACGATCGATCTGAATAAGGAACCTGCCCGTGAGCCGGTGGATTCCGTGTAAGCGGCGCGAGTTCGTCAGACGTCTCAGGCTCTTAGGGTTCGACGGACCGTTTTCTGGCACGCGGCATCAGTTTTTAATATTTGGCGACAATCGGCTAACAATTCCCTCCAACGATGAATATTCCGTACCGCAGTTGCGATTAATGCTGCGAGAGGCTTCTACCATTCTGCGCAAGGAGATATCGCTGGCGGAATGGGAGCGCCTCTAACTTAAACCTTGGCTAGCTTCGGCGTGCGGCGTCTCCAAACGACATAACACACGGTGATAAAAAGCAGCCACGGCAGACCCGCCGTCAAAGTGATCCGAAGTCCGGGCACCCACCACGTGGAAACCAGCACCGCACCCATCGCTGCAATACCAAATAATGAGGTCCATGGACCACGGGGTCCAAAGCGCACCGGTGCCTGACCAGATCGAACGTTGCGCCTTCTAAACATCAGATGTGTCACGAAGATCATCAGCCATACAAAAATACCCCCGAAGAATGCCGAGCCCAACATGTAGACGTAGGCCGTTCCGCTGTATCGCCGCTCCAGAAACAGCGCTGCCACCATGCCGATGCTGGAGGCTAGGAGCGCCGTCACCGGTGTCCCGCGTTTGCTCAATCGTCCGAGCGGCGCCGGAGCGTAGCCGCCGCGCGCCAGTGAAAAAAGCATGCGTGACGTGAGATACAAATTGCAGTTCACGCTCGAGAGGGCCGCGGTCAGCACCACGAAGTTCATCACCACGGCAGCCGCCGGAATGCCCGCCGATTCGAATACGCGAACGAACGGGCTCTCACCGAGGCCCACCTGCGTCCACGGGACGACGCCAACCACTACCGCAAGTCCTCCGATGTAAAAGATCCCCAGCCGCGCGAATGTCCACCGCATCGCGCGAGGCAATGCCGTGGCCGGATCTTTCGCCTCACCGGAAGTAACCGCAACAATCTCCAGGCCCAGATAACTAAACACCGCCATCGCGACACCGAGTCCAACGCCCGCCCAACCGTTGGGAAGAAATCCGCCGTGCGCGACATAGTTCGTCGCGCCGATTCGCGGAAAACCGATGCCCAGCAGCAACGCGGCGCCCAAGATCAAGAAAATGACAATTGTTACGACCTTCAGCATTGCAAACCAGTATTCGAATGTGCCGAAATTCGAAACGCTGCTGGCATTTACCCAGATGAGTGCGGCCGAAAATCCTGCGATCCAAATCCACGAGGGATACTGCGGAAACCAGTGCTTGCAATAAATCGAAGCTGCCACCATTTCGCTGCCAATCGCGATCACCTGCCCCAGCCAATACGAATAGCGCATCGCGAAGCCGGCCCACGGGTGTACGTAGACTTCCGCGTAAACGCCGAATGAGCCCGCTACAGGATGCGCAATGGCCATTTCTCCCAGCGCCCACATGAGCGCCAGCGCAATTGCGGCAGCGGCCGTGTAGCTCAGAATCACGCCCGGTCCCGCAAGTTTCACGGAAAGCGCGCTGCCCAGGAAAAGCCCTGTGCCGATAGCGCCGCCGACCGCAATCATCGAAAGTTGTCGCGGGGTCAGATTGCGGTGCAGGCCGGCTTCGCGTTCAAGGATTGCCGCGGCGGCGGCTTGGTTCGGCGCGATAGGAGTTTCGGTTTGTGCCATCGCGCCGCATCGTAGCAGACGCTTCCCTAACCGCCAACGCGAACAACATACGGCCGGCACTGCCCGACGAAATTCTGGCCTGCACGAAAGTACAGCGACGGAGGACAGTTAAACGACCCGACACTACTGTCCTTCGACGCTCTTTCCCGCCAGCGTCGCTTATTTACAATCACAAGCGTGGGGAAACCGCAAAGCGTTTCGCCCGCGGAGGCAGTTTGATGAAGGCGGTTCTTGCCCTGGTCATAATTTATGTGGCGATGTTCTTCCTCGCCATTCAAGGCGCTTCGCAAAATTCCATAAAAACTGCATCGCAAGGTGGCGCTGGACAAGGCGCGCACTCTATTGATCCTGCAAAAGAAGGCGATATCCGCTCGCTGATGGAACTCGTGGGCGCGCGCGACGCCATGCAAGACTTCGCCGCTCACGGCGTTGACCAGTTTCGCGAAAGTCTCCTCGCTTCGGTTCCCGCCAACGATCGCCGGCAGCAATTTGTAAATGCCTTCACTCAAGACTACAAAGCGAAATTCAACGCGGACGACGCTACCGCGCAGCTCGTCGCCATCTACGATCAACACTTTACCCAGGATGACATCAAGGGTTTGCTTCAGTTCTATGGCTCTCCGCTCGGTCAAAAGTTTGCTTCAGAAATGCCAAAGATCAATGGCGAGATGCAAGCGGCCAACCGCGCCTTCGGCACTCGCATCGCCAAGAGTGTCCTGAAAGATCTTCGCAAGGAATATCCCGGCATGGCCGCGCACGCGCGTTTCGCCAAGCCCCGCCAAGTCCAAGTAGAGCAAGCACAGCAATTCGACCAGACACAACCCTAAAGCCTTCTGTTGCGTCTCATACCTCGCAGAACCTCAGTTAAGTCGTCGTTGCTGCGCGATTGTTGTCTTAGGACGACCGTAGTGTCTCAGAGGCTCAGGAGGCGTGATGCGAGCGTTGTTCGTGGCGTGTGCACTACTTGCGGGTGCGCTGGTGGTTCTCGCGCATTCGCCCTCTGTTCGAGTGATTGCCCAAGAGAAATCCTCGCGGCCTAAGGCCGCGACGCAGGCTCCCGCTGACATTGATCCTCAAAAAGACGCGCGCATCCGCGAACTGATGGACGTCACCGGCGCCAAAAACATGGGCCAGCAACTCATCGAAGCTGGAATGGAGCAGTTCCGCAGCAGTGTGCTGGATTCACAGCCCGATAATCCGCGCGCCAAGCAATTTGTCGATGCTTTTGTGGTCCGTTTCCAAAAACACTTCGACGCCGATTCCCTCAACGAACGGGTTATTCCCATCTACGACAAATACCTAACCGCGGAAGACCTGCAAGGTTTGCTGGACTATTACCGTTCGCCTCTCGGACAACGCATGCTCAAGGTGCTGCCGGAAGTGACTCGCGAATCGCAAGAGGCAGGCTTCGCGCTGGGCAAGAAAGCTGCCCAGGAGACAATGGATGAGTTGAAAACGGATTTCCCGGAATTTACAGGCAAGGAAGAAGACAAGCATCCTGCCGGTGACGCAAAACCGAACTGAAGCCCCGGCCGTCTACGGAAAGCGTTTCTTGATTTTCACGTCGATGCCGAACGTCCCGTTGTAATCGCGCAGCGCCACGATGGACACGTTGCGGTTAACGTTGTATTCCACCTGGATCACCTGTTGTTGCGTGGACCCTACGTTCGACACATACGTAACGGTCAGGTTGCGCGTGACTTGCTGCTGCACCGTCACCCGCGCGGCCGCGTTTTGCGAAGCGCCCGTCGCGCCTACCCCGGTTAGACCAGGATCGACTCGAAAGTTGGTGATCCCAAATAATTTTTCCAGCCGCCCGCCGACCTGACTGGATACCGCTTCCGACAGCAATGCCGACGCTCCCGCCGTTCCGCTCTGCGATCCCGACGCGCTTCGTAGCGTAGCCTCCTGGCCGGTTTGCCCCAGCGCCAGCAGCGTAACGATGTCGTTTGCCGGCAGCGGCGGGTCCGAGCGGTACGCCAGCGTCAGCTTGCTCGCCGGACCATTGAAGTTCAGCGTTATTTCATATTGCTGGATCGTGGTGCTGGCTTCCACGTTGACCACCGGATCGAGCCGGAAGGGATTCGCAAAATTGATGTCGCCCCTCGCCACGCGATAACGGTTGCCGTGAAACAACAAGTCGCCGGACAGCACATGGATGTGCCCCAGCAGAATGGGATGTTCCCAAGTTCCACGCACCCGGATGTTGGCTTCCGCGTCCAGTTCAGCGCCCGGCCACTCCATCCGCGCGTCCGGCGCTGAGACTGCTTCCACATCAAACTGCAAATTGCGCAAAAATGGGGAACTGGTCGACGGACCGCTGATTCCTTCTTTCGTAGAAACCAGTACTCCGGCCACTTCCAGTCCCTGCGTCAATGTCACGCGCCGCACGGTAACTCGGCCCGACAGCAACGCCGCTTCGGTTGTGCCCGTCAGTCGCAGCGAACCGCCGGTCAACCAGCTCATTCCCTCCGGATACCGGATACGCGTGCTATCGCTGCGCGCGACAATATCGTAGCGCCAGGGGCGCTCGCTATAAGTCAAGCTGCCGGACACGTGGAGCGTCCCGCCGCCGGCTTCCGCGGTCATGTCGTTGAAGGAAAGCCGCGTATCGTCGAACACGAAGTCGCCCTTGATGTTGCTAAGCCCGGTCGGAAAATCGACTTGCCGCGCATTGGCGCTCTCGATGTGAATCCGTCCGTTGATGCGTGGCCGCTCCAGCGTACCTTCGAATTTGGCGTTCATCTGTGCCGGCCCACTAATGGTTAGCCCCGGCGATATTCCAGCCAGCAGTCGCAAATCCAGCCCGCCATTCATCTGCAGGTTCATCGTCGCGCGATCGGCGAAACCGATATTTCCGCTAACACGAAGGTCTGTATCTGTCCCGCGAAACTCGGCGGGCTCGATTTGTAGATTGTCTCGCGAAGATCGAAAGTGTACCGGGCCCACATTTTCAAGTTGCACGTTCGCATAGTTGAACGTCAGCCGCGAGAATTTTGCATCCAACAGGATGCTCTCCGGCCGCTTCAGCGAGCCACTCAAGCCGATTTCGCCATCTGCTCGGCCGTGCCCATTGAATGTTTGCAGGTGCAGCGCGCCCAAAATTAGCGCGTCGAGAGCCATATTTTTGACCGTAACTTTACCTTCGATGTTATAGGGATCGGCCAATACCAGCGTATACGCACCCGATATTTCGCCGGCGCTCATCGCCGACCCCAGCTCCAGTCGCGCCGTGCGTCCATCCGAGCTCAGCGTCCCGTCGAAGCTCCCCATTACCGACTGCCCCACCTTCAAGTCGACCACCCGAAAAGTGCCCTCGCCCTGCGGCGCCATGGGCGGACCATTCGCTTTGAGCCGGAACGATACCTGACCGTCCAACGCGAATCGCGGCGACTGCAATTTCTGGAAATTTGCCAGCGGAAGCGAAGCGCCGACCAGATCAATCGATGCGGTCCGATCGATCAAATTGTATCCGGCCGTACCGGTTACGATTCCCGCCCCGTGCCCCGCTTCCTTTTCCGGCGGAAACAACCGCAGCTCCGCATTCGCGATGCGAATTTCCTCGGGCGATAGATTAAGTTGCCCGCGCAACCGATTAAACGTCACGCCGTAAGCGTCTCCACTAGCAAGATCAAAAAGCCCGGTAACGGCCGGCGCTTTTCGCGTCCCGCGCCCATGAAATTGCCCGGACAATTGCCCGCGCACCGGATAGGACGAACGCAAGAATTGCTGCAGCGCGTCCACCGGCGTCGCTTCCAGGCTGACGTCAGCGGACCACGTGCTCTCCGGCACAAAGCCCCAATCATCCAGTTCCAGGGCCAGTTCAATCGACGCATCCAACGCGCCTCGCCGCACCTTGCCGCGCGAAAATGTCAGTTCGTCCGGAGAATAAGTAATCTCGCCTTCCAACGAATCAAGAGCCACATCTTCATAGCGCACGCCCTCGCCCCGTACGTGCCCCTCAAACGTCGGCCCGCCGGACGGCCCGCTGATTTTTCCATCCCATCGCGCGCCTCCCGTAATTACTTTGATTGCATCTTTGGAATTCGGCCTCGCATTGCGCAGGGCATTGATGAAATCGCGATAGCTCTCCAGCGCGCCAGTTTCAAACCGCACATCCATCGCCGTATTCCGCGGCGCAAGTATTCCGCTTACCGACGCTCGGCTCGCGGGCGTTTCGAACTCGCCGCTGTTAACGGTCAGGGTCTGCGGGTCATAGCGATAACGAATATCCCAGTCGCCATCCACGGGGATGTGTCCCGCAGCGACAGTATCCGGCGATAACCATTCCATCGTCCCGCTAACCTCAAAATGTTGGAATGGCCCGCTCCACGTCTCGGTGGTGTCCGCCGACACCAGCGTGTCCCAGTGCAATTCGTCCACCGGAAAGCCAGGATGTTCGATGGCGGGTAGAACGCCGGCCAGCTGGACGTCTTGAACATGCGTATCCGCGCGGAATTTCAGGCCGTCAAAGCGCATCGTCACGCGGCCCTTCACCGTCCCGCCAAATGCCAACGCAAGAAAATCCGGCACCACCAAGCCCTTGTTATCGATGATGAAGCTGCCTCGGCTGGACAGCCCCGCAACGTGAAAAATGGGATACGTCAGCTCGATCTCATGGGCAGAATAGCTGCCCCTTCCGCGAAATTGCCCATCCGCAAATGTTCCTTCACCGTGGACATCCGCGCGGCCCGTAGGCGTTTCCGGCGAGCGCAAATTCTCGCGGATGTCCAGCAGGTTTACCCATCCGCGGTAACGAAAATTCCATTTTGGATGCAAATAGTCTTGCATGTCCGCTTGGGCATCGACGTGCGATCGCCCCGCGTTCAAGATTCCCTGTTCCAGCGTGAAGCCATCCTCTCGCATCGTGAATTTCGCGGAAATGCTCACCGGCCAGGGAAGGAACCGCTTTGCCGTGAACCGAATCGATTGCCAATCGATTGTCCCCAGATACATCGGTTGACCAGGGGACCCGCTCGAATCCAGCGCCAGCCGCAAGTTGTCGCCTTCCACCGCCAGCGGCGTCCTCACATCGTTATAAAGAATCCAGCCATTCTGCAGCTGCAACCTCCGGATATGCAGGTCGAACAAAGTTTCTCTTGCCGGCTTCCTCGGGGTCGCGCCCTGCACTACAGGAATATTGCTGGTACCGTTTTTTTCGATCCGGATGTGCACTTGCGGCCGCTGCACCAGCAAATCATTCAGCGAAACCTTGCGCCCCCAGAAAGAGTCGATGCGTAATCCTGCTTGCACTTCGTCGGCGGCAAACAGCGGCTCGGTATCGGCAGGTTCCCGTCCGCGAATCACCAGGCCTTTGAGCCTCACTTCCAGCGAAAGCCAACGAATAGAAATGGACCGCAGCGTGACCTGCCCACCGGTCATTTTTTCCAGCCGCTTCACAACGTACCCGTGAATCAATGGGTTCCCGGCTCCGCTGCCGAAAAAAATCGCCACTCCACCCAAAATCAAAAGGATCAGCAGTAGTTTCGCGGCCAGCACCCATGCAACGTGCCGCAGCCATCTCCACCTTCCCCGGTGGGTCTCGCGGGTCATTTTCCGTTTTCCTTCAAAAATTTCTCCACGTGCAAACGCCCGCGGCTTTCTTTGAGCCACACGTCCGCTTGCTCATTGATTCCGCGCTGGGTCAGCGCCTCTTGGATATATTCACGAGATGCATCCAGCGCCGGCGGCTTCTGATTATGTGTTTTGGCCCGCGGCACCACCGCTTCCTGGTAAAAATCCTCAACCTGTTTCGCGCTCACCTGCACCGCCGGCCGAAACCGCGAGTCCAGGTAATTGCTCAGATACAGTTGTTCCGCAACCATCCGCTCGATTTCTTTATCGCTTAATCCCGATTGTTTCTTTCGCGCCTGATATTCTTCCGGCGATGCGAACGACGCTTGCAAATGTTCCACTCCATGCGCGATCTCCACGTCGGCGGGATGCGGAAAACGCGCCGTATCCGCTTCGCTCCTCACGATCCACTGGTCGATCAGCCGGTCCAGAATCGCTCCGTCGCTCTCCGATTTCCCATCCACTAGCATTTGATATCTGCTCAACGTGCGCACCTGGCTCAATAGAATGATGTCGCTTTCCACTCGCGCCGCAATCTGATCGAGCACTTCCCAGCTTCGCGCGCACGTCGCCCCCAGCGCCAATAGCGCTCCGGCCAGCACGAAACTCCCATGGCGAGGCATCAAAACGTTGATCCCAGATTAAAGAAAATTTGAAAGCCCGGCAGCCGCGTTGCCTTGAATCCTAACTGGCCTGATTGACAGTCCACGGTTGCGACGCCGCTTGGGCAGATTGGTGCGACAAACGGGGGCCGGTTTATCTGGTAACCCAGGTCAATACGGATCGGTCCCACCGGCGTCCCGTACCGGAATCCCAGCCCCACCGTATGCGCAAAATAGTTCAGCTCATTCGTGCAATTGAACTGGCACTGTTTCGGATTAGCAGGATTGAAAATCGGTTTCGGCGGATACGCGCGCAACGTTACTCGGTCAATCCGGCTATACACATTCCCGCCATCATAGAACAGCGCGCCGCTCAGCGCTGTGCCGATGTACGGCAGCCGCATCGGGAACCGAAACTCCTGATTCAGAATCAGCAGCGCCTGCCCGCCCACGGGAAACCCGGTAACCGAATCGCGCGGCCCGGCCTGGTTCAGCGCAAATCCACGGAGTGAAGTCCCGCCTCCCGCGAAGAATCTCTCCGGTAAGGGAATCAAAGTCGGCAACGGCTGGGTGGTCGGGAGTGGAAAGGTCAACGAAATCGTGTCGCGATACGGCCGCAAAATCCCGATGCGAATGGAACGTGCGAAGCTGAACCTTCGTTTGATCGGGTGATACGTCGAATTCTGATAATAAAAGCGCATGAAGCTCGCGCTTGAGCCAATCTTTGTGTCCGCAATACTGAAGTCCGCGCTGTTAAAGGTTCCCTTCGTAGCATCGGCCGGTCTATCCCGCCCGTCCCGCGTCCACCCAAACCCGAACTGCGAAACCAGCGTCGGCGCATTGAATAGCGGAATCTCCTCCGGAGTAATATTCAGATTCGACACCACCACCTTGCGAAATGAGTAGTGGTATAGCAGCGAAGTTCGCGGCGTCACTTGATCGTTCAATTGTAGAGAGCCCTCATAGCGGGTCTCGGTGAACGTATTAATGTCCTGCGTTTTTTCGGTGTACGCAGAAACCTGAAGGCCTAGGTGTGGGTCGCTGAACGTGTTCGGATGGTTGTACCCCAGCAACGCACGGTCCTCGATTGTGCTGCCGCGCAGTTTCAGCGAAAGCGAATCTCCTCGCCCGGTAAGGTTTAGTTTGCTGATCTCCAGAATCCCACGTATCGCCGCCTGCACCTGGCTTCCCGCCGGATTGGTCGAGCTGGCCAAACGCTGCACTTCAAACCCGCCGCCATACGCCAGCGTGTAGCGCTTGGCCTCTTCGACCAGCACCACCACATCCTTGTTCGTGTCCGTCCCATTCGGATTTTGTGGCTGGATCGTCACTCGATTGAACACGCCCAGGTTGTACAGTCGCCGCTGCGAGTCCACCACTTCCCCTTCGCGCAACGGCGCCTGCTCTTGCACTAGAATCTCGCGTCGAATCACTCCCGGTCGCGTGTGGTTGTATCCCGTCAACAATATCTTTCGCACCCGCGTCTGCGGTCCTTCCTCAATCTGGTACACCAGATTCACCAATCCATCTTGGAACGCCGCCTCGTCCTTTCCTTTGCTCTCCTTCTTTGCGGCGTTCTGCGCGGCTGTTGCTTGCGCATCCTCGCCATTCCCTGCGATGTTCTTGCTGCCCGGCTCTTCCTTCACCCGCTCCGCCGTAGCCGTAAATTTCGCCTCCGGAAATCCATCGTTGAAATACAGCGCCAAAATGTTGTCGCGGTCCGTAGTTACGTTAAATTCCGAATAAGGCTGCCCCGGCGTGGACGCCACCACGCCAAGCAATACCTCTTCCTTGAAGGCGTGCACTCCCTGCATCTTCAGTGACGCCACTCGCGTCTGCTTCCCCTCTTGAATCACAAACCGTATTACCAGGTCGCCTTCCTTACCCTTATAGTTGTCCAGCGCCTGCGCCTCCACCGTCGCTTCCAGAAATCCGTTCGCCAAATACAAATTCTTAATCGACTCCCGGTCGGACTCCATCAACCTTCGGCTGAATCTCCCCCGCGTCTGGAAGCCTTTCGGATAAATGTTTAGGCGGCTGCGCAGCAATTCCGTATTGAAATAATGATTGCCGGTGAACTCGATTCCCAGCAGCGTGTGCCGGTCCCCACGCTCCACGCGATAGGTGATTAACTCTTCGCTACCCTTGCGCCCCCCGCTGAATGTCACTTCCTGCGTCTTGGTCACGTACTCCACACCCGCGTCGAAATATCCGTTACGCTCCAGCCGCTCCCGGATATTCCGCTTGCCCTCTTCCAGCAAATCCGTATCGACCGCCCCCTCCTGGTACACTGGCACCAGTTTCTTCAGTTCCCCTCCCGAGAATTTCGCCCCCGTAACCGTAATACGCACCAGCGGACCTGCCGTGGCCTCCAATTCCAGCGGAATCGTGTTGCTTTTCGCGTCGTAACTTCCTCGCCGCACTACGGCTCGGGCGTTCAAGTGCCCCTTTTTCACCAGAAAATTGCGCACCCGTGTCGTCGCGCGTTGCACCCGTGAAGCGGTAACCTGCCCTCCGGCTTTTAGTTTCGACCGCGCAAGAATTTCCAGCTTTCCATACTCCGTCCCATTCGTAAGCTGCACTTCTTTGATCCGCGCACGTGGTCCGGCGTGAATAGTAATGATCACATCCATCTGGTGATCCTGGGTATGCGGCACCGTGTCCGCGGACACCTGTGCCGCGTACAGCCCTTCTTCCTTCAGCAGCTCGCGTAGCCGTTCCAACCCCTCGTTCACCGCGTCTGCTCGGTAAGCTTGTCCCAGCGGAAGCTGCACCGCCGCAATTGCCGAAGCTTCCGTTGGCGGCGTCACCAGGCCGCGAATGATTACTTGATTGAAAAAAAGCTGTTCCCGCACCACGAAGTCGACGCGCACCCCTCCATCAACCGGGGTGGAGACCGCTCGCACGTCCGCATAATCTCCCGTGCGGTACAGCGCGCGGATGCTTTCGGCCACCTGGTCGCGGTCCAATGGCTTAGCTATCGCTACGGAAAGTCCCGCGGGCGCCTCCGAAAGTACACGCCCGTCCTCGGTCACGATACGCACGGCCACTACCGTTGCGCTCATGCTTGCGGCATCTTGCGGAGCAGCGGTCTTTACTTGTTCTGAGGGTGGTTCTTGCGGTGGCGGTGTCTGTGCGTGCCCCGGCGCAACTCCTGTAAGGAGCGCGGCCGCGACAATAATGCGCAACCCTTGCCCACAATGCGCTTTCATGCTTCCACTGGCTCAGACGAAGCGTAGCATAGCGGCGTTGCCTGTCCTGCGAACTTTGGCGCTATCATAAGTAGCGGAACTCTAAACGCGTTGCTCGTTCCTGAAAGACTGAGTGCCCTTAGTTTTTCGTCAGGGCACGGCTTCAGCCGTGCCGCAAGCAACGTAAATTCAACCGGCTTTAGCCACCGAGGGTCCGGCTTTTGAGCTGCCACAACCAATTTCAGGCCCTAAGGTTGGCGACGAGCAGAGACCCCGACTCAGTTTCCACAGAGGTCATCGGCTAGTGAACGACGCTCTTCACGAAAAATACTCAAGGCAGATTCTCTTCGCCGGAATTGGCGAGCAAGGCCAGCAGCGCCTCCTGGCCGCCAGCGCCGTCGTTGTCGGTTGCGGCGCGATCGGTGCGGCCACCGCCAACCTGTTAACCCGGGCCGGCGTGGGAAAATTGCGCATTATCGATCGCGATTTCGTCGAACCCTCCAACCTTCAGCGCCAAACCCTCTTCGACGAGTCCGACGCCCTCGCCGCCCTACCCAAAGCCGTCGCTGCCGAGCGCAAGCTCCGAGCCATCAATTCCGGCGTCTCCATCGAAGGCATTGTCGCCGACCTGAGCCCTCGCAACGCCGCCGACCTGCTCGCACGTTTCGACCTCATTCTCGATGGGACGGATAACTTCGAGACTCGTTTTCTCATCAACGATTTTGCCGTCCAAAACAGCAAGCCGTGGATTTACGCCGCCGCCGTGGCCAGCTATGGCCTCACTCTGACCATCCGCCCCGGAACGACGCCCTGTCTCGCCTGTTTAATGGATACCCAGCAGCCCGGTCTTGAGGAAACCTGCGAGACCGTCGGCGTCCTCGGCCCCATCGTTAATCTGATCGCCTCGCTCCAAGCCGCCGAAGCCACCAAGCTCTTGGTCGGCCGCACCGAAGCTCTACACGGCCGCCTCATCTCCTGCGATGTCTGGACTGGCCACTTTCAATCTGTCCGCATAGCGCGCAATCCTGGGTGCCGCGCCTGCGCCCGCTGGCAATTCACTTACCTCGATGGCGACGCCCAGCCTCACATCACCATGTGCGGTCGCGATTCCGTTCAGATCCACGAGCGCAACCGCTCGCTCGATTTAGCGACCCTGAAAAGCCGCCTCTCACCCACCGTCTCCGATGTCCGCCACAACGAATTCCTTCTCCGGTTCCGCATCCCACCCTACGAAATGACCGTCTTCTCCGACGGCCGCGCCATCCTAAAAGGCACAAAAGACCCCGCCATAGCGCGCTCCCTATACGCCCGCTACATAGGAACTTAAAGATGTGGAGTGCGGCGGTCTTGCCGCCGCTTTAACGGTTGATTCCGCGTCTCGCAGCAATCACAAGGATCACGGTGCGTCGTAGGGGCGCAGCACTGCTGCGCCCCAAACGCCCAGGCTGAAGTTGCAATAATATGTGCGGGTTTACCGTGTAACCGGATGCCGCCCATAAGAAGACCGCATCGAAGCCCGATCCAAATTCTCTCGCAAATTCATCAACGTCAAAAACGTGCTCAATATCCGCGCCTTCAAATCATCCGTAAGCAGCAACCCGCTGGTAGCCACTCGCGCCAACTTCTCCCCATTCTCGGTAATAAATCGCATGATCTCGCGTTGCCGTTCATGCCCGGTGTTGCCCAGCGCCGTCTCCCGGCGCATCTCCGCGCACCCGCTCTCCAGCGACAGCGTAAAGTGCAGCACGCACAATTGCTGCTCGGCCAACGCCGGTGGCGAGTCGATTTTGCATCCTGCGGTTTGGCAGCGGATTCCCATGGTCGTGAAGTCTATTTCGATAAGTAACACTACTGGCCGCGAGAATCTACTACGCACCTCGCGGATGGTGCGAATCCTGCATCAGCTGTCCTTACGTTCTGCTCGTGCCCATCCGGCCAGTCGCCGCGAGAAAATTTCAAATCGCCGTTGACAACTCGGGATCCTGTCCGTATAAATATACAGGTGAGTGCATATCTTCACCTCGCCATGAATAGCGGCAAAACATTTCGCCACGGTCAGATACTGCGCCTGATCTCGGACGCTTCTATCTCCAATCAAGAGGAGCTCCGCCGCCGCCTCGCCGCCCAAAAGTTGCGCGTCACGCAAGCGACGCTCTCGCGCGATCTTCAGGAGCTTCGTCTCGTCAAGACGCACGAAGGCTATCGCCCCGCCGCCGCGCTCCCGGAAGAATCTAACGGCTTGCCTTCCCTGGCTCGCGCGCTCGGCGAATTTCTGTCTGACATTCGTCCCGCCGAGAATCTCCTTGTCCTGAAGACGCCGCCCGGTGGCGCGCAGCCTCTCGCCGCCGCGGTGGACGCCGCCAAATTTCCAGAAACCGCTGGCACCATCGCTGGCGATGACACCGTCCTGATCATTACGCCGGACAAAAAGTCCCGCGAATCGCTCCAGAAAAAAATTGAATCGCTGGTGAGTCGATCCGCTCCGCGGTCGCACTAGAATGAGAAAACCTGAACAGCTCGCCGTCGTAGGCGTGACCGGATATACCGGCTTTGAGTTGGCACGCCTCCTTCTGCGCCATCCCGCCGTGAAGTCGCCGGTCTTCTATGTCCGCGACACGCAAGACAAAAAGTGCCTCGCTGAGCTTTTCCCGCAGCTCCGCGGCATCGGCGAAGCGCCGCTCCGTTCGCTTTCCATAGCAGACATCACGGCCAGCACTGCCGGTACCGCTTTTCTGGCCACGCCCCACGAAGTTTCCGCGGAACTCGCCCCCGCTCTCCTGCAAGCCGGCATGCGCGTAGTCGATCTTAGCGGCGCTTTCCGTTTTCGCTCCGCCGATACCTTCACGTCTTGGTACAAGCTCCCCACGCCCCACGCAAACTGGCTAAGCGAAGCCGTCTACGGTCTCCCCGAGCTGTATGCCAAGGAAATCGCCTCCGCGCGCCTCATCGCCAATCCCGGCTGTTACGCCACCAGCGTCATTCTAGCCGTGCGCCCACTCGTCGAAGCCGGCCTAATTGCCGACGGCAGCGGCATAGTCTGTGATTGCAAGTCCGGAGCCAGCGGCGCCGGCAAAGATCCCCGTCGCGACCTCCACTTCGTAGAAGTGGACGAAAATTTCAAAGCCTACAATCTCTTTTCTCATCGCCACACCCCAGAAATTCTCGAGCACACCGGCTTGCCCGAAGATCGCCTCATCTTCTCAACGCATCTCCTTCCCCTCGCGCGCGGAATCCTTTCCACCATCTACGTGACGCTAAGCGACGCCCGTTCCGCCGCCGAAATCGAAACCGTCTTCCGCAAGTTCTACACCGGCCGTCCCATGGTGCGCATCTGGCCCGCCGGCTCTCTGCCTGAATTGCAGCACGTAGCGCACACCAATTTTTGCGACATCGGTTTCTCTCTGGACAATTCCGGCAAACGCCTCATCGTCGTCTCTTGCCTCGACAATCTCGGCAAGGGCGCCGCCGGCCAAGCCGTTCAAAATTTCAATCTCACCTTAGGCATCGAGGAGCAGACCGCACTGCAATGAAAACTGTAATCAAGTTAGCTGGAGCACTACTCGAAGACGACGCCACAGTGCGCACCCTGGCCCGGCAAATCGCCGCACTCGCGCAGCAAGGCCAGGAAATTCTCGTGGTCCACGGCGGCGGACGCGTTTTCACCGCCACCCTCAAGCGCATGGGCATCGACAGCAAATTCGTCGCCGGCCTCCGCGTCACCAATCGCGAAACCCGCGATGTCGCCGTAATGGTTTTCGCCGGCCTGCTCAACAAGCGCCTCGCCTCCGCCATCTCCGCCGAAGGCGCAGCAGCCATCGGCATTTCCGCCGCTGATAACGCCTGTTTCCGCGCCGAGCCCATGATTCACAACGAAGTCGAAGGCAGCCTCGGTTTCGTTGGCTATCTCACCAGCCTGAATACGACCTTTATAGAGTCCCTCTGGCGCGAAGGCCTCGTTCCCGTCGCCCCTTGCCTAGGTCTCGGTCCCGACAATGAGCTGTACAACATCAATGCCGACCACATGGCCGCCGCCTGCGCCGAATATCTCGGTGCCGACCGCCTGATTTATCTCACCGACGTCGCCGGCGTTCTCGATGGCGACAAAGTTCTCTCCGCCGTAAGTTGGGAAGAAATCGAGCGCCTCGTCCAGTCCCGCGTAGTTTCTGGCGGAATGGTGTTGAAGCTGGAAGCCGCCAA
>Ga0137412_10000357_pt1 | contig 31540 bp, 12 predicted proteins | sample CZODoug2_1_16fun_FD_122160 | JGI IMG/M metagenome (GOLD analysis project Ga0137412, IMG submission 122160) | Vadose zone soil fungal communities from Angelo Coast Range Reserve, California, USA - CZODoug2_1_16fungal (Hybrid Assembly) | ecosystem: Environmental > Terrestrial > Soil > Vadose zone...
GACTCCAAATTGGTAGCCGGGGTAGCCCGGCCGGCCGGCCGCCGCCGATGTAACCAGCATGTCACCTTCGAGCGACAGCCCGGAAGCCGGTGCACCATACAGGAAATGCCCATCGACCTTCAGTTCAACCGGAATCTCAGCCTTGATCAGCTTATCCTTGGCGGTGAGGTCGAATTCGATCCGCTCGGGGATGTAATCCTCGACGATGAAGGTGGTCTCGCCGACCGACGCCCCCTTGGGGTCGGTATAGGCCCGCGCCCGCCAGGTCCCGGTCGGAACCGCCGAATTGAGCGGCACCGCCATGGAGCGGCCGCCCGCCCCCTGATCGGCGAGCTGTGCCCGGCGGTATTCGACGCCATCGGGCCGTTCGATCACCAGCGTCAGCGGCCCGCCGGTCATCGCGTTGCCCTGCCCGTCGCGCAGCAGCGCGGTCAGGTAAACCGTCTCATTGGACCGGTAGACCCCGCGCTCGGCATAGACGAAGGCATCCGCGCCCGCGGGCGTAACCCGGCCGGCGACGCCGCGGTCGGTGAGGTCGAAGGCGCTGGTCTTCAGGCTGAGGAAGGCGTAGTCCGCCTTCTCGCTGGTGACCGTCAGCAGGGCCGGTGACAACCCGCCCTCGCCGCGCGCCAGCCCCGCCTCGAACAGCACGTGGCCGGCATCGTCGGTCTTGCGGGTGGCGAGGATCTCGTTGTTGCGCGCAACCAGTTTGACTTCGGCCTTGCCGACCGCCTCGGTGGAGGCCAGCGAATTGACGAAAACATGGATGCCGTCATTGCCCGAAAACGCCGTCAGGCCCATGTCGGAGACGATGAACCATTGCGTCGCCAGCGTGCCGTCATCTTCGCTGCCGGGGCTCTTCGGAGCCGCGGTCATGACGTAGACGCCGGGCTGCAGATTGCCCAAGGCCTCGTCGACCGGGAACGCGGTCACGACGTCCTGGTTCAGCGTCGTGGCGGTGGCGAGTTCGCCGGTCCAGACCTTGACGCCGCGCTCGTCACCGAGATCCGAAAGCTGATAGCGGCTCAGCGTCTTCTGGAAGTCGCTGTCGATAACGGTGTTGATCAGGTTGCGGTCGCCGATCCGGAACACGTTGACGTTCACGGCCGGCGTATTGACGCTGACCAGCGGAATGCCGCGCTGGCCGGTGCGCGGCAGCACATAGGCCCGTCCCGTGAAGCGCACGAACGGCTTGCGGTCGCGGACATAGATGTTGAACTCCGCCGACTTCGGCAGGCTCTCCTTGACGGTCGACGGCAGGCCGGCGCGCAGGTTGATGTTGTAGCGCTCGCCATGCTTCAGGCCGTCGACGCAGAGCTGCTTGCCTTCGGCGGAGAGCGCCGGCTTGTCGGTGCCGGCCAGCGCCAGGAACGGCGCGAAATCGACCCGCTTGGCGAGGTCCTCGGAGAACTGGAAACAGGCCCGCGGCGAGGCGCCATCGGAATCGACGGTGTAGTCGAGCAGCCGGAACCCGTGCTCGTCGCGCATCTTCTCGTACTGGCCGCGCACGTCGGCGACCTCGCGCAGGTCGAGCGACAGCCGCAACGCGTCCAGCGACGGCCGCCACAGCTTGCGGTCGGACAGCGAACGGCCGAGCACCGCCAGCGCGTCGGCCTCCTCGCCCGGATTGGCGGCGCGCTGATAGGCGATATAGGCCGCGGTGGAGGCGCGCTCGAGCAGGAAGGTCTGTTCGCTCGACGAGGCGGAGCGGATCTGGAAGATGGTTTTGGCGAGTTTCAGCCAGTTGGCGCCGTCCTCCGGCGTGGTGGCGGCGATCTGGCCGAGGATCTGCAGCCCGGTGCGGAAATCGAGCCGCTTGAAGGCGGCGTCGGCATCGTTGCGGAGCGTCGCGGCCGACCGGGTGACCGGCCCCGCCTCGCTCTTGATCTGGGCCTCCAGCTTGATCGCGGAATCCGCGAGATCGTCGCGCTTGAAGGCCTTGTCGGCGGCCAGTGCCGGAAAAAGCCCAAGCGCCAGCGTGGCGCAAACCAGTGTGGCGCGGACGAAACCGATCATGACGGATCTCCCAGCGCGGACGAACGCCGCGGTACGGTCAAAAATGCGCGAAAAGGTGACGGACTGATGGCGAAGGACAAGGCTTGCGAAAAGGTTGGCTTGCGAAAAGGTCGCAGAAGGCATGGCGTTGGCAGTCCAAAAGGGCGCGGGGCCGCGCCGACGGCAGTCAGCCGGCGCCAGCTTTGGGTCAGCGGCGCGCCATAAGCAATGGCCCGCCGCCTGGCTTTGTCGCAAAGGTGAGGAAATCGGTTCGACGCCCTTGGCGGGGCAGCGGATTTTTCATAATGGCAGTGCTAGAAGGGCCTAAATACGAAAAGGCTTGGCGGAACACCGCCCAGACGGTCCCATAGCTCAACTGGATAGAGTAACGGATTTCTACTCCGTGGGTTGCAGGTTCGAATCCTGCTGGGATCGCCAGTTCTGATCGGCGGCAAGCTACGTGAAACCGCCCAGTTGCGACGAGATACACCTCAGCTAGTAGCCAACTCCAAGGTCTAAATAGTCTTACGCCAGACCTAGCAGTCTGCCCCAAGCGCTTGGACTTGCCGTCCACCAAGAGTTGCGGTTGGATAGTCTAGGGTCTGGGGAGTTCAGTAGATGCGAAATCTAGGAATCGTGGCGCTTGGCGTCGCGTTGGCTGGTTGCGCGGCTTCGCGCGAAGAGGTGGCGGTACGCCTTGGAAGCCAATATGTCGGTCAGAACGTCGATGCGTTGGTCGTGAAGTTTGGGCCGCCCACAAGCACGTTCAAAATGAACAGTGGGGATACGTCCTACATTTGGCAGCTTGGAAATCAAACGAACATCGACACCGATCGCGGAAGAGGAATAGCCAGCACGCAATATTGCAAGGTCAGCGTGATTGCGTCGAAAACGGGTGTCGTGACCCAGCTCAATACTGAGGATTCAAACGCCGGCGCAGGCTTGGGCAGCACATTGGGCATGTATGGAAGCATCTGCGCAAACCGGCTTGGAATGGAGCGGCAAAGCTAATCCCGCTTTATCAACACCCACGGCCTGCGGCGGAATTTCACGCTTAACTCCATTCGACCGTTAGCGACCAAGGTCCGGCTTCCACCCCGCGGTTTGCAGGTTCGGATTCTGCTGGGATCCCCATTAGAAGTGTCTGAAGCGCAACGTTTTCTTGCGATTTGTGCTTCGTTCTTTTGCCAATTTTCGCAACACGGACGATAGCGCAGCCCGCCGACTTCAAGCGGACCCCTTGCCCAGAAGCGACGAGCGCCAGAGAGTAAAGTGAGACCGCAGATCCATGCCGGTCCGGACCGCCGCTTGCTCGCTAAGCTCGGATTTCAACAGCCGGGAGATTTCTCGTGCGTTGCTCAAACTGCCGCGTGCAAGTAAGCGTGAGAGCTGTTCCATTTCGCCGTCTTGCAGCGTCGACATCGGAAGGATCCCCGTTGATCTCCCTATTTGTCTCTGGCCGACAGCGACCTACCTAGTGAAAGTTTGGCAACGTTGCGGCTTGCCGGCACCCTGCCCGCCGCGCCTCAGGGGTCCACGGGCCCGAGACGATCTGCGGAGACACGACAAAAAGCCGCCGCTGGAGCTGTTCAGCGGCGGCTTTGTCAGGCCGGGGTGTGAGTTACGAAGACCGCGACCACTCCAAGCTGTCAAACCCGAATTAAGATCGAGTTTAACTTTCGAAGCTGGCCTTAGCCGACCCTGAGATTTTCAGCCGATTCCTTGCCGCGGTTGGCGACGACTTCGTAGCTCACTTTGGCGCCCTCGTTGAGGTTGCTGAGCCCCGCCTTCTCCACAGCCGAAATATGGACGAACACGTCCTTGCCGCCGGTGTCGGGCTGGATGAATCCGAAGCCCTTTGTTGCATTGAACCACTTCACTGTGCCTGTCGCCAACGTCGTCACTCCCTATTTTGATCCAGAAAGACAACCTAAGTCCGTCTGGCAATGCACTGCAAGGAAAACCCGCTAACCCGGCCCGCCACTATTGGCGGTTTTGCGGGGGCAACGGCGCTCCGCCGACCGAAATCGTGCTGGCGGGCTTCTTTGGTGGAACCGGCCTTTTGCTCATTGCCACGACTGGCGGCCGGACCGGAGCCGCCGCCGCAGCACTCTGGAGGGTATCCAGCTTGGCGGCCAAAGCGGACATCTGCTCGGCGAGCCTTCTCAGATCAGCCTGTTGATCCGCGGCGGCCAGACGTACCGCCTCGAGCTTCGCAGCCAGGTCTTGTTGAAAAGACCTGAAATCCTCCAGCGAGAGGGTTTCCTCGACGCTCACGGAGATCGGCAGTTGCGCAGCCGGCGCCGTGTCGAACAGGTGGTCGTGGTTGAGAAGCAGATAGGCGGCCGCCCCGGCAAAGATCGCCACGCCAGCTATTGCGGCGAACAGGCGAAAAATCCAACTCCTTCGCGGCCGCAATGTAACGCCGGGACCCAATTCTTCAGAAAATTCAACGGACAAAGCGTTCCCTCACGACCCCTGGCCCCGATTGCTGCACGATCGCGGCGTTTCAATCAAGGGGAGCCGCCGGCATGAACAGGCCCGTGATCACTGCGCTGCCGCAACCTTCGGGAACATCAGCAGGGGCCGGAACGTGAGGCGCGTATAAGCCTCATAGTGCCGTTGGGTGCTGACGGCCAGTTTCAACGGCGTGGCGTAGCTGGCCTCGAGCGTGAGCGAGGGAGCGAACGTCCAGGAGAACCCTCCCCCGACGGAACTCAGTTCCACGATCCCCGGGAAGGTGGAGAACACGGCGCCCCAGTCCGTAAAGATGTAGGTATCAAGCCCCTTGAGAAGCGCCGACCAGTTGTAGTGCAGCTCGGCGTTGACGTAGTAGCCGCTGTCGCCGGCGACCGCATTGGTGGGATAGCCGCGCACGGTGGTCGGGCCGCCGATCGAGAATATCTGATCGCCGGGCAACAGATGGGTCGGCGAATATTGCCAGCTGCCCAGCACATTGGCGCTGAAGTTGGCCGGTCCCGTGGCAGTCGCCACCGCGCTGCCGGTGTAGGTGTTGAAGGTGCGATTGCCGAACAGAATGTGGTCGTGCCATTCGACGTAGTTCATCGCCGGCGAAACGGTGAACGAATAATTATTGCCGTAATTCGTCAGCGCAAATCCCGCGGTCGATTTGTCGTAGTGGTCGTTGGTGACGGCGACGCTGGAAAACCGGCTGATCGTGTTGCCTTCGGTCCCGGCCGCGTTGAACAACAGCATCCAGTTCTGGGTCACCCAGAGCGGCTGGCTGAAATTGACGGCGGCCTGCGTCGACCGGCCCGAGACGTCGAGCGAGACGAACGGGCCCTGCACGATCTTGATGTTACCTTGCGTATAGCTGACGCCGGCGCGGCCGCCCCAGGGGTTGACCGGGATGTTGTAGGCGAGATTGCCGTTCAGGTTGCCGTCCGACCGCACGCCGTAAAACGTCAGGCGATCGTCGACACCGAACAGGCCATGGTGCTTGTAGAACATGCCGCCTTCCTGGCGGCCGGTGTTCTGAACGCCCTGATTGTCGGCGAACAGTTGCAGCGTATCGGTCGGCGGTTCGATGACGGCGAATTGCAGGTCGGTCAGGCCGAAGCTGGTTCCGGGCTGCAGCAGCGCCTTGACCTGGACGTCGTTGGTCCGGTTGAACCAGAGCACGTCGCGGTTGAGCTTGGGAACGTCGAGGATTTCCCCTTCCGGCTCCTTGACGCGATCGAGGATGTACCATTTCGCCGTCTGCTGGTTGCCGGTGATGGTGGTGTTTTGCAGGCGTCCTTCGGTCAGCTTGATCTTGACGATGCCGCCATTGGCATCCTGCTCCGGCAGCGTCGCGATACCCGTGACGATGCCGCGCTCGGCATAGATCGCGTTGATGTCGGCGACGACCTGCTGAAGCGTCGAGATATCGGCGTCCTGCCCGATATACTTCTTCGCGATCTCGTCGAGCTCTTCCGGTGTGATGAATTTGGAGGAATCGAATTCGATCTTGCGCAGCCGGAACTTGGGGCCGCCGGGTTTCAGGATTCCGGGCTTCTCCCGCTCGCCGCCAATGACGGCGGGGCCCTGAAGCTTGGGCGGGGCGCTCTGCTGTTCGAGCTGCTGGCGCTGCCGGTCGATGTCGTTCTGGATCACGCCGGGATTGATCGACTGGATCTGAGCGCGTGCAGAAGCACTGGCCAACAAAGCCAGTCCAACGCCCAACGCTATCCCCAACCCACGCATCCGCAAATCCAACCGCTACTCTATTGCGCCGACGCGAACCGTTCGACGCTGCGCCTCGCATTGTCGTCAAGTCCGGTGCTGCGCCAGCCCGGTTTTCCCGCCTTTTGTCCCTCGCGTTGCAACTGGCGAAGCTTTCTCAATTCCGTCAGCCCCTCGATATTCACCGCCCGGCCCGGGCCGATGGTTTCGACCGGATTCGGCGATTGCAGCGCCCGCAGCCGTGCGTCGCCGGCAATGCCGAGCCGATAGAACGTCTCGGCGCCGGTCTTTTGCGCCAGCCAGGAATTGATGGTCTCCGTACCATCGGCGTCGTTCGAGATGTTGCGGATCGCCATCGAGCCCGAGAAGATATTGCAGCAGGCGTGGGAAGCCGAATAGGTCGAGACCGTCGAGGAGATATCGCCGGTGTAGAACACCACGAAGCTGTCGGTGAAATTGGCGTTGAAGTTCTGGATCATCGTGAACGCGCCGCCCGGCTGATAGAGCTGCAGGGTCGCCCAGTTCGACGGCGCCGGCGAACGGTTATCCAGCAGGATGCGTTCATTCAGCGTGGTCAGCATCAATTGACCCGGCACCAGGCCGTTGACGATCGTGACCTGCGGCGCGTCGGTGACGAAGTTCGCGTCGATCACCCTGAACTGATTGACGATGATGGCATCCGGATCGATCACGAGGTTGGCCGATGTCGCGATCCCGCCGTTGTAGCCGGTCACGTTCATAATCAGCGGGATCGAGGGATTGGATCGAATTTGCCTGCCGGTGACGTTGATGGTGTTCGCGGCGAGATCGAGTTCCTTCACGACGCTGAAGAACTTGATGCTGATATCGCCAGGCGCTGAAAGCGCGATGCTGTTGCCGCGCAACTGATCGAGCGCGAGGGATTTACCGGTATTGAAGTGAATGTCGCCATTGGCAAACACCGATCCGCCGAGGATCGAACCGTTGTCGGATCGCAGATTGACGTCGCCGGCATCGCCCGCGATGCCATTGGTGGTCAGCTGGCTGAAGGCAATATCGTCGACCGCGTGCAGCGTCTGCGTGCCGCCGCTGACGGCGGTGCCGAGCGTGATCCCGCCGGCCGTCGCCGTGATCCCGAGCGCGCCGGCAATAGTAAGGTTGTCCCATTTGACCACCTGACCCTGCAGGAACGCGCCGCCGGTAACCGTCGCGAGGTTATGGCCGGTATTGGAGGTCGCCGCGATCAGGCTGGCGGATCCATGGGCATTGATCGATCCGCCCGTGAGCGCGCCGGTCGTGGCGTTGATGCCGACATCGCCTGCATCGCTAACGGTGCCGCCGGTGGTGAGCTGATTGAACGTCACGTTCTGCCGGGCCTGCAGGGTCTGGCTGCCGCCGCTGTGGGCCGAGTCGAGCGTGATGCTGCTGCCGGTCGAGGTCACCCCGAGCGCGGCCGCCACGTTCAGCGTGTTCCAGTTCACCAGGCCGGCCGCCGTGAGCGAGCCCGCGCCGGTCGTGGCGGTCAGCGTATTGCCGGTGATCGTGGTGCCCGCGGCCAGCGACGCCGAGCGGTTGGCCGCGACCGAGCCCTGCGTGGTGACGCCGCCGGCCGTAACCGTCTGCGCCAGGATGAAGCCATTGCTGGCGGTGACGGTGATGTCGCCGGTCGGCCCGGTCGCCGTCAGGGCGTTGAAGGTGATGTTGTCATGGGCCTGCAGCGTCTGCGCGCCGCCACTGGTCGCGGTCTTGAAGGCGATGCTGTCGAGGTTCGAAGTCGCGCCCAGCGTCGTGGCAACGTTGAGCGTGTTCCAGCTGATTAGTCCTTGGGAGGTCAGCGAACCTGCGCCGGTAGTAGCGGCCAGCGTATTGCCGGTGATCGTGCTGCCCGCGGCCAGTGTCGCCGACCCGTTGGCTGCCACAGAGCCCAGCGTGGTGACGCCGCCGGTCGTAACCGTCTGCGCCAGGATGAAGCCATTGTCCGCCGTGACATTGATATCGCCGACGTCGCCGCCGGTGACGCCGCTGGCGGTCAGCGCGTTGAAGGTCACGTTCTGGCTGGCGTGGATGCTCTGGGAGCCGCTGCTGGCCGCCGTGCCGATGGTGATGCTGCCGCCATTGGTCGCGGCCTTGAAGGTCCCGCTCGCGCCCGTGCCGGTGCCGGCCAGCACGCTGTCGAGTGTCAGGTCGCCGCTGCCGCGCAGGTCGACATTGCCGTTGACGGCGGACAACAGGTTCGCCTCTAGGCTGGCCAGGGCGCCCAGATAGATGTCGCCGTTGGAAGCCGTGGCGGTCAGGAACGGCGCGGTGAGGCTGAGACGTTGCGACGAAGTCCCGATGTTGCTGGCGCTGAGCGCAACGTGCGCGTTGGTGCCGGAAGCAATGAAGTTGGTCTGGCCGTCGCCGTTGCTCAGGATCGCCCCCGACGTGACGCCGCCCGCGGCGACCACAATCGACGCCGCATTGCCGGCCGCCACATAAGACGCCGTCGATTTGAGCTGACCGAGCATCGCATCTCCGACCGTGGCGATGGTGATGATGCCGGCCGCGTCGATCGCCGAATAGGCCCCCATGGAGAGTGAGGCCGCCGATAGCGTGACCGCATCGTTCGTGCTCTCGGCGACGACCGGGTTGGCGCTGGTCCCCGCGCCGAACGTCACCGCGCCCTTGGCGATCAAATTCATCGCGCCGGCGCTGGTGATATCGGCGTTGATGTTGAGCTTGGTAAAGGCCAGCGATGCGGTCACCGCGGCATTCAGCGTCAGCGTTCCGCCGGCGGTCAGCGCACCGTAGATGCCCGTGGTGCCGACATTGAGGTCGCTCGCCGGGCTCAGGATCGACACATTGCCGACGGCGCTGCCGGTGACGGCGCCCGAGATCTGGACCTGCAGCGGCTGCAGCGTCGTGTCGTTGAAGCCGATATCGCCGCCGGCGCGCAGATCGAGCGACGCACCCGCAATATGGACGACGGACTGGAGGGTAAATTGGGACTCTTCATAGATGCTGCCGGTGGCGGCGAACTGGATCGCCCCCGACGAAGTGATGTTGCCGAGGATGAGGTCGCCGGAGGTCTGCTTCAGGTAGATGCCCTGCCCGCCGATGGCTTGATCGAGCCGGTCGACGGTTGGATTGGACAGACTGATCCGCAGCGCGTTCGGGTTGGCGAACGGATCGGTTCCTGCCGCGGGCGCCTGCCCGATGCTGCCGGTCTCGGCGATAAGCGTAAGCCGGTTGATATCGCCGGAAATGACCGTCTGTCCCGCGACGCCGGCGAGGATGTTGCCCACGGCGTCGAGCTTGACGTTACCGGCGACGGTCTGCACGCCGGAAGCGGGCCCTCCGGTCATCGCGCTGAGCAGGGCATTGGCATTGCCGCCGAGTACCAGATCGGTCTTGCTGCCGAGATAGACGTCGCCGACTGCGCTGGCCGCCACCGAAGCGAGCGGGTTCAGGATGACCAGGTTCTCCTGCTTCACATTCACCGTATAGGTGACGATGTGGGTGACCGGGTCCGTCGTCGACGAAACGGTCAACTGTCCCGGCCCGGCGGAGGCCAGCAGGGCCTTCTGCGTCGCTGACAGCGACGATGAATCGACACTGGTAAAGGTGAAGGGATCGGGCGCCGCAAGTTTTCCGATCGAGCCCTTGGGCGCGTAGAGCATCACATCGCGGCCGCTCACGTTGATGGCGACGCCGATATCACTGATCGACGGCGGCAATACGTTGTTGGCGGGATTGGCGTCGGCGCTCACCGTGTAGGTGAGCTGGTCATGCGTCCACTGCGAACCCGACGTGATCTGCGAGTAAAGCGTCGTGGCCGTGGAGAGCACGTAGCTGAAATTCTTGTCATAGCCCGTGAGCGCGGTGGTCAACGCGGTGGTGGTCGGCGCGGCCTGCAAATACGCGTTCCCGGCCAGGTTCGCACCGAACAGCGTCGTCAGCGAATCCGCCAGTTGGGTCGCGGTCTTGATGCCGAGAAGATACTGCGCCCGCTCGAAGCGCTGCGTCGCCTCGGTCTGGATCAAGCCCTGGAGCACGGTCGGGTCGGTGTGTGCGACATCGACGCCCTTGCCCGCGAGCTGAGCCGTGAGGACCGTCACCCCGAGCGGCGTGATGGCATAGTGCGTGCCGTCGGTGAACGCCAGATTACGCAACTGCCAGTAGTCCGTGTAGGCGGCGTTGACCATCGACTGATAACTGGTAACCGCGACGGTGGCCGAGCCAGTCAGCAAGCTCAGGTCGTTCCAGACGGTCTGCAGATGAGCAGCTTGTGTCGCCGTCAGTCCGCCGTTCGACAGGCCGTTGACGATGTTGGCTGGATTGTTGTCGGAAGCGGCGGCTGCAAGGAAGACCGGTCCGTTGGACTTGACGGTGCCGAGCCGCAGGTCGCCGGTGGACTGCATGAGGTAGGTGCCGGTCGAAGACGCGCTGTTGACCACACCGCCAATGACACTGCCGTCGAGCTGTGTCGTTCCGATGGCCTCAATCACCAGCGGATTGATGTTGTTCAGGACGGAAACGCCACCGCTGAGGGCCGAGGTCGCGCCGATCGCGCCACCCGTCGAATTGATCTCGATCGAGTTGCCGGTCACGACCGGGGCAATGGGGTTGGAGGTCGACGACGAATTGATGTCGCCGGTTGCCGACAGGAACACGTTGCCCTGCGGCTCGGCCTGCGGGTGCAAGGCGTTGGTGCTGACCTGGTTGATCCGCAGCGCTCCCGTGGCGGCAATGGCGATGTCAGTTTGATCGGACAGCGCGGTCAACGCGCCGCCATAGACCTGAACCGGCACCGGCTTCTTCGCGATGCCCGCGAGCGAACCAATGCCGCCGGGCGCGTTCAGGAACACGCTGGTGCCTGAAATCAACGGGTTGTTGGCGGTTGCGCCGACCGTGATCGATGAATTCGCGCCCGAGGTCTGAACGGTGGTGACGCCCTGCAGGTTGTTGATCGATCCATCGATGACGATGCTGGCGTTGGAGTTCACCGACACCGAACTGGTGCCGCCACCGTTGAACTGGATGCCAATGCCGTACGAGGCCTTCACGGTGTTGGTCAGCGTCAAGGTCAAGCTGTCGTAGATTTCCTGAACCCAGGTGCCGCCCGAGATGTCGGTGCCGCAGCACTTGCTGCCCGTCGCAACGTTATTGTTGTGGCTGATGCCGGTCGCGGTCACGACCTCCTGGAAGTTGGTGGTCTGGTTATTGCTGGTTGCGACACCATTCACAACCGTCTTCACGTTAGCGACCAGGCTCTGCACCGGGTCGCCCCAGGGATTGTTCGGATTGTTGAAGGTCCAGCCGTAGGCTGCCGGATTGTTGGTGACCGGCCGCGTCAGGGTCGCGCTTTCGACCCATTGCAGATACTGGTTTGCCGCCGGGTTATAGGTCAGGCCCGACGGCCCGCTGTTGCCTTGCAGCATCGACGCCGTGTAGCCGCTCGTGTTCGTGTTGTTCACCTGATAGGTGGCGACCTGTTGCCCGGCCGGGCCCGCGGCATTGTAGACGTACCAGGTCGTCTGCTGCTTCAACTGATCGACGATTTCGACGACGCTGGCGGCGCTCACGCCGGTGTTGATGGTGTTCGTGACCAGCCCAAGTCCGGTCGAGTTGTTGACCGTGATGGTGCCGGCGCCGCCGCTGACGACGATGTTGCCCTGTGACGAGCCGTCGACCGTTGAGGTGCTGATGATCTTGCCGTTCAGGTAGACGTATCCGCCCGAACCCTGCACCACGCTGTTCAGGATGATCTGGTTGGTGAGGACGTCGTACCGCGCGCCCACCTTCGTGTCGCCGGCATTCAAGGCCGACATATACGGCGAGAGGTCGAAATATTTGCCTTGCTGGGCCTGCGCCGTGACGCTGGAGAGCGACACGTTCGCCAGCGTCCCCGCGTTCAGGCTGTTGATGGTAGTCCTGAGGTTGCTGTCGAGATTGACCGAATAGTTGCTGCTGCTGCCGCTGCTGATGGTGCCGTTGATGTTAAGCACCGACGCGGACAGCAGCAGCGCCTTGTCGGCGTGCACGGTGAGCTGTGCTGGCGAGCTGAGCGGGCTGGCCGCGGTCTTCGGCGTGATCACGTCGTTCTGGATGTTGACGACCTGAAAGAAGGTGCCGCAGCTATTGCAGTTGAATGGTCCCGAATCGCTGCCGGAATAGGCCTGCCCCTGGAAGTCTCTCGTCTCCCAGGGGGACGTGCTGATCTTGTTGGTGGTTGTTCCCTCGGCCTGGGCCAGTGCGGCGACGTTGTTGGTGGCGATGCCGCCATTGCCCAGCGAGTCATTGTTGTTGGTGTAACCGGTAGGCAGGAAAATGGCGGAATAGACCGTTTTGCCGTCGGCATCGGCGAGGTTCAACAGCCGTGCGGTAAATATCTGGCTTGCGTTCGAGTAGTTGGTGACTGAGTTGCTGACGATATGATTGCCGCCGGCTTTGAAGTCATAATACGAGTCGTATGCGTGGTAATTCCAGTCGCCGCCGACGACGGCACCACCGCTGCCACCGTAACCGTAAGCTCCGAGATAGGTGGCGGCGGCCTCGACGGCCGTCAGGGTATCGGTCGGCCGATATTCGGTGGTGACCCACTGCGACGCGACGTCGTTGTTGGTGCTGAAGATGCTCCCCGCTCCGCCGTTGAACGTGAAGGTGCCATGCGGCGCTACCAGTTGAATGGTCGCGGCATTGAACGACTGCGACGCGACGACGTTGCCCAGCGCGGCCGAGATGTCGAACAGGCCATTGACGTTGCTGACGACCCCGTTGAAATAAATGTCGGGGGTCTTGGTCAGCGGAACGCCATTCTGGTCGACGCCGAGGCCGCTATTCGGGTCGATGACGTTATAGCTGGCGTTCACCGAGATCACCGGCGCCGTGCCGGCCAGATCCTGGTGGTAGGTAACGCCGGGTGACGACGTATCGTTGGCGCTGCCGGTAAAGGTGACGTGCCCGCCGGAAATGCTGCCCGCCGTCAGTTTCGACAGAGCGAGGAAATTCAAGCCCTGGTTCTCGATATTGATTGCCGCGGTGTTCATGGCGGTGACCGACGGCGCCGGCTTGCCTGCGGCCTGCGTCCCGTCGATCGTTTCCGCCAGGATGGAAACGTTGCCCGCCGAGACCATGATGTTGCCGAGCTCGACCGCCGCACCCGACGCGTTGGCGGCAAACGCCGCCTGCTTGATCAGGGTATCGACCTGGCGCTGCTTGTCGCCGGTCGGATCGGTTCCGGCGGCAACCGTGATCGTCGGATTAGTCACCGCCAGCGCGGTCGTGACCGCCGCCGTCGTCTGTCCGCTCAGCGTCGCCAGCTGGTTGACGATCTCCTGGTAGGGATTGAAGCCGTTGATGACGGTGTACTGGATCTTCTGGTGGTTGTAGCTGACGACCGGATTGAAGTGGTTCGGATCGGCCACCTGCTCGAGTGACAGCGCATAAGGACTCGTCGTCGTCAGTGTCGGCGAAGTCGCGCCGAGCGCAATCGTGATGGTCTCGTTGTTGTAGATGCCGGCCGCAATCACGCCGTTGAGATGGGCGGCGGCGCTGCCGTCAGGATGCGAATGGTTGTCGTGGTTCGCGGTGCTGAATGCCGACAGATACGGGTTGTAGTTGGTCCCCGTCCCCGCCGCGCTGACAAAGCCTCTGGTCGCGCCAACGGAGACATTGGTTGCGCCGAGAACCTGGGAGCCGCTGGCCAGGGTCAGGGTGGCATCGTCCTTGGCGCTCGCCGTGCCAGTGAAGACGCCGGTCGCCGGAACCAGGGCGTAGTTGTAGACGATGGTGGTCGCGCTGGCGGTCAGGTTGCTGAAGACGCTGCCGTCGCCGGCCTGACCGGCATAGATGCCGAGTGCGCCCCATGCCTCGATCGTGGTGTTGCCGCTGACGTTCACCGCCTGGGTCGAGGTGAGCGACGAGTCCGAGCTTGCGCCGGCGCCGGTAACGACACCGTAAAGGTTGGCGTTGGCATTGTTGCTCGACGCCATCGTCGACGCCGTGCCGATGTAGAGCGCGCCGGCACTGAACAGCTCGGTCGCGTCGATGGTGACCGTGACGGTCGCGGTCGCCGTCAGATTGGATGCGGCGCCGCCGCCCGCAAACAGGCCGCCCGTGGTCATGTTGACGGAATCGGAGGTCGACACCGTGTTGAAGGCTTCGACCCTGAGCTTGGCGGTCGAACCGTCCGGATCGTCGTTCAGGCTGAGGATCGTCCCGCTGTCGATCTTGGTGTCGACCGTCTGGGTAATGGTGCTGTTGCTCACGGTGGCGGCACCGACAAAGACACCACCCGATCCGGCGCGCGCGCCGCCGCCGGTCTGGTTCACGACGTCGTTGGCGATGACGAGCATGTCACCGCCCGCGGAATTGATGATCAGGTTGGTTCCGATTTCCACAGTCGTGGTCGACGTGACCTTGTTGGTCGAATTGCCGCCGCTGGCGCCGGCGACGGACGCCTGGAAGGCATCGCCGGTCCCGTTGTAGTTCGTGACGTGCTTGGCCTGGACGTTCAAGCCGCCGGTATACAGGGTGTCGGTCGTCGTATTGCCCTTCAGTGTCGCGAGCGTGGTGGCGTCCGCCTGGGTCAGGCCGGCCGCCGCTGCGCCGGCAACCACGCCGCCGCTGCCGGCTTGCGCGAACGCGGTGTTGCTGTCGGTTCCCGAGGCGGCGATCTGCAGGATCCCGAGCCGGCTCGCGTCGGTAACCGCGCCAGTTCCGAGCCAAGCCTCGGTATCGGCGTCGGAGGTCGACTGGGCGACCGTTGCGCCCACGCCGATATAGCCGGCGGCGATGCCGCTCGCCTTCGAATATTGCCTGCTGTCGTTTTCAGCGCTGATCAGCACGTCGCCGCCCGGCAGAGTAATTCCCGTCCCGCCATAGGCCTTGACCGTCGAACCGTCCGAGGCTCCGGCATAGCTGCCCTGGAGGCCGATCAGGGCGGCGCCAACCGCTGCGACCGCAACGGCCTGGACGTTATAGCCGCCGGCGGGCACGAGCTGCATCGCGGTGACGCCAAGGGCGCCGCCGGTGAAAGCCGAATTGTCGCCGACATCGGCGGTGACCGTGACGGAGGCATCGCCGATGGCAATGGAGAGACCGAGCGCGCCGGCGGCGACGATGAAACCCTTGGCGTCGGCGGAAACATTCGGGGTGGACGAAGCGGATACCAGCGTCCCTACCCCGGAGGCCGAGGTGGTGATCGAGGCATAGTCTCCGATCTCGGCGAGGACGGTCGAGTGTTCCTTTGCGGTCGCGGCTGAAGCCTGGCCGGACACGATGCCACCGCCCACTGCTACCGACGAAGCCGACAATGCGCCGGCCTCAGCAGCGCCTACCTGCAGCGTTGAAGCGTTGATCGTGGTGCCGTTGGCGCCCGAGGTGCCCGACAACAGCTTGGCCGTGACTGTGCTCGATTTGCCGGTAATGGCAACCGAAGCGCCGACCGCCGCAATACCGCCGCTGCCGCCGCCGGCCGACACACTCTGGGTCGAGGAATCGAGCGCGCCGACGACGACGCCGGCGCCCCCCGAGCCGGTAACCGAGCCGCCCAGTTCCGCGGTGACGGTGTTGGTGACGTTACCGACCGCAACCGCAGCATCGGCGCCGAAGTACAGCGCAAGGCCGCCGGCAACGGCTTGGCTGTCGATGGTCTTGCCGGCGTAAGGACCGGTCGTGGCGTCCTGCACCGCGGCCATGACGCTGACGGACGGTGCCACGACGATGGCGTTCAGGTTGGCGAGAACGCTGCTGCTGACATTGGTGTAACCGATGCCGGCGCCGACACCGACGTCCTTGCCGAAGCCGGCGCCAAGCAGGAACATCTTGGTCGCGTTGGCACTGGTTGCGCCGACACTGACCTCCGTGGCCGTGACATGACCGCCGGCGATCTGCGCCGTGACGCCGTCATTGCCGCCGGTCAGCACCGTGCTGACGTCATAGGTCGAACTGGCACCGGCGTTGCTCGGGTTGCCCGCCGTTCCATTCGCCACCACGCCGGAGTTGTGGTTGGCATTGGTCCCCTGATTGACCGAACCCAGCGTGCCGTTGAGCTGACCTGTTTCCTGACCCTGGGTGTCGGGATCCGCCGTATTGCTGCCGACGATGATCACGCCGACGGCTGCGCCAATGCCGACCGATGAACCGATCCCGGCCGTCACGGCATAGGACAGAACTTCCTTCGTGCTCGAGGCTTCGACATCGATCACGCCGGAGGAATTCAGGTCGCTGTTACGGCTTTCCGCAGTGGTCTGGCTCTTGAACACGATGACATTGGCGGCGGCACCGACGCCAACACCGCCGGTTGCAATCGCGAGTGCGCCGGCGATTTCCTTGATGGCGACGTCCTCGGTCGCGTTCACTGTGATTGCACCAGCCGGACCGGCTACGCCGGACGCGCCGGCCGGTGCTGCCACCGTGGTATCGTAGATCCCGGCGATGGTGACGTTGTTGGCGATCTCGATGTTGGCCATGCCGGCTCCGGCGAGACTTCCGGTCGCCAGTGCAGCGCCGACCGAATAGGCCTGGAACCTGTCGATGGTCGTCGCCTCGATGTCGAGCGCGCCGGTCAGGCTGACCGTGGTAGAATGTTGGGCGCCATTGCCCTGATAGTGGAATTCGTCGCCGACATAGGCTTCGGTGCGGTTGGCGCTGACCTGCACCAGGAAGGCGGCGCCGATGGCAGCCGAACTGCCGTAGGCGCCCGAGCCGTTGGCGGAGGCAATGCCGGTGCTGTCCTTGGCGGTGACCGTCAGCGACGTGCCGGTCAGCGAGCCGCCATCCACGTAAGCCTCGGTGGTGGCCTGGAAGACGTTCAGCCCGACCGAGGCGCTGCCGAAGCCGATCGCGATCGAGGAGGCGTCCTGCTCGGCATTGGCCTTGACCGTGACCGCACCGACGGTCGGTGACGTGCCGACCGCGCCGCCAACGGTCGAATTGGTGATGTCGGCGAAGGTGGCGCGCGACATCGTGGTGCTGATCACGGTCGCGCCGCCGCCCGCGGTGCCGGTGGGCGCGACGATTCCAAGACCGAAGGTGCCGGCATAGGAGAAGCTGCTGGCGGCCACGTCGACCTTCGGCGCCAGCGTGGTGCTGGTCAGCCGGGTGTCGATGCTCGCGCTGTCGATATACGCATTGGTCGAGCCGCTCATCACGTTGACGATGGCATTGACCATGATGGAGACGCCGGTGCTGGCGGCGAGGCTGGCGACGTTGGCGACGATCGCCTGATGCGAACTGGCGACGACGGCAAGCCCCCTCACCGCGTCCTGGGTCTCGCTGAGATCGGGCGTCGTGTCGGTCGGCGCGTTGAAGCTGCCGAGGTCGAGTGCATGCGCCAGCGTGCCGCTGTTGACCGACAGCGTATCCGACGAACTGGTTCCGAGCGCATCGACCTGCGTACCGGCGCCGCTGATATAGGCGGAAGTGCTGCCGGTGATCTTGCTGGTCGTGAGAGAGCCGGCGCCGCCCGCAGCGCCCTTGGTAATGGAGAACGCGCCGGCGAAGACGGCCACGGTGTCGGAGTTGCTGGCAATCACCCCGATATTGTTGGTGGCCATCACGTCGGCGCCGCCGGCGATGTAGGCCGAGACGTTGGTGCCGAGAATGCTGGTTGCGACCGATCCGGCGAGAGAGAAACTTCCGCCGGCGATCGCGATGCCCACCGCCACCGCGCTGATGGATCCAACCGAACTGGCGCTGACCATGACGTCGCGGGTGGCGGCGATCGTGGCAGCGGTCACACTGGCGTTGAGCTGATTGTCGATCTCGCTATAGACGATGGCGAGACCCACGGCATTGCCCTGGGTCGATGCCCCCGCAATCGCGGCCGTGTTGATGATGGTCGAGTGGTCGGTCGCCTGCACCGAGACATTCCGTCCGCTGACCGACGTATTGGCCGGCGTCGAATTGCCGCCGCCGATCGACGCTGTGACGTTGTTCTTGATGGTGGCGACCGTGACGCCGCCGAGCCCGGCGAACTTGCCGGTCGCAAGCCCGAAGCCGATCGTGACGGACTGGATTTTCGACGAGTCTTCCGCGATCACGCTGACATCGCCGCCGGCGATCACGATGCTCTGGGTGATATAGGCCGAGTGCGAGGTTGAGATGTCGTCGACGACCATGGCGACGCCGACGTTGTTCTTGCCGGCCTGGATCAATCCCGCGACGGACGTGATCGCCGCCCCCGGGCCCGAGCCGGTGCCGCCATTGAGCGCAGCGCCGCTGAAATCGGTACAGGCCTGCCGTGCGGTGCTGGGCCCGCACTCGCTCACCACGGTGTGGCCATTGTTCGTGACGTTGCTGAGCGCGGTATCGAGGTTGGGCGCGTCGACGCTATCTGCGGTGACGGTAATCGTGCCGCCCGCCGACATCGTGATGGTGCTCGAACTGATATAGGCGGTGACCGTCGGGCTGATCGTGTCGATGACGATGGCGCCAGCAAGGCCATTGCCGCCAAGTCCGCCGGATGCGGCGCCGGCCGCAATCACGGCCGCATCGTCACCGATCACGGTCAGCGAATTGAAGGCGTTGATCTGCGAATTGGTGATGTGGGCGTCAACCGCCTTGCTGCCGCCGGGATCGCGAATTTCAGCGTAGGTCAGCGACAGTCCGATGCTGGCGCTGCCGCCGGACACATAGAGCGAGCCGCCACCGATCTGGACATTGCTGGTCTGGTAGGCGTTGACGTTGAGCGCGTTCGACGAACCGCCGGCAACGCCTGTGATGTGCGAATTGTCGATATAGGCCGTCGCGCTGTCGGCGATCAGGGCGACCGATGCCGCGATCGTCCCGGCAAGACCGGACTTGGTCACGGCTATCCCGATGGCGACGACGGACTGCGAACCTCCGTTGAGCGCCATCACGGTCGCATTGGCTTCGTCGCTGATCGTGGTATTCGAGATGTAGGCCGTCGTCGCATTTTGCGAGATTGCGACCGAAATGGCGCCGGAGACTGCCGCGCTCGGTTTGTCGCTGCCGGCGAGATTGAGTGCCGCGGCGCCGGAGCCGTTGTCCATGATCGAACTGTTCAGCGCCTGAACCTGCACGAACGGCGCGGTGCCGAATGCATAGGGATTGCTCGGGTTGATCGTGACGCCGGAGATGTAGGCTGAGGTATCGACGCCGGTCTGCGAAACCGCGGAACTGCCGGCGATATCGATGCTGAAGCTCGGCGGCTTGCCGGACTTCTGGGCGGCGGCCGCGGCGGCCCGGTTGAGCAGACTGGTCGGCGAAGACCCGAACGCGCCCGTCGAGCCGGCGATGACCGCCTTGGCCTTCGACGCGGCCCCGACTTCCGCGAACGGATCCGATTCCACCACGGCGACCGAGGCAACGGTCAAGCGGCCGACCGAAGCGGCTATGACCGAAAGCGCGCTGCTCGTGATGATGCCGTTCACAGCCGATTGCGCGCCCGCATCGTCGGCGGCGAACGCGGCGATGTCGCGGTGATTGTCGCCGATAAAGGCGCTGGTATCGGTGTCGACCTGCAGATAGGCGAGCGCCAGGCCGACACCGGACGTGGTGCTGATCTGGATCGCGCCCGCGAGCGACAATACGGAGATATTTTGATAGGCGTCGACGTTGATCGTCGGCGCGGTGACCGTCGCCCCCGAGCTGATCGAGGCGTGGGTCTCATTGTTGATGAAGGCCAGCGACGTCAGGCCGTTGAGCGCGACGCTCCCGGACGATGAGCCCGACGACGGCGCGATCGCAAACATCAGGTCGGTCGTGGTGGCGGTGACCGCGACGTCCTTGGCGGTGAGCGTCGCGCCGTTCGACACGCCGGCGATGGTGTTGCTCGACGAGATGATCAGATTGAGCGAACCGCCGGCGGCCAGCCCGCCGGAGTCGGAGCCGGGCAGCAACAGCGGTCCAAACACGCCGCCGATATTGATCGAATTGTTGGTCGCGGTTGCAGCAACGGCGATGTCGCTCGCAAAGTTCACCGTCAGGGTGCTGGCGTCCGAGTAGGTAACGACACTCGACCAGCTTCCTGGCGTGGTATGAGTTGAAGTCAGGGTGGCGCCGCTGCCGACCCACGCGGTGGTGTTATCGGTATTGCCGAAATAGGCGAACGAGCCGGAAACGGAAGCCTTCGTGCCACCGCTCGCCGTCGCGTCGGCATAGGTAGTAACGACATTGTTGACCGCGCCGAGATTCGCGTTGAGATGAGAGAGGGTCTCGCTGAGCCCGTCCCACTGCCCCCAGGTATTGGTGTTCGGCAATCTGGTGTCGGCCGACACACCAATCCGCGAAGCAGTGATGATGACGTTCTGGCCGATATAGGCGTTCGAATTGTGCGTATAGCTGCCATAGGCGACGGCCGCGGCGATCGTGGCCGCTTCGGGCGTGGACGGATTGCCGACGGTGACGGATGACGCGGCGTTATCGCGGATCTGGTCGTCGATCAGTGTCGAGACCACGCTGACATCGCCGGCGGTATAGATGGCCGGCGCGGTACCGCCGCCGGTCGCCGCGATCCCGGCGTTTGCCGACTGGTTGCTGATCACCAACGACAACGTACCGGCGGTCTTCAACGGAAATTCGATCGTTACCAGCGGCCTGAGCAGGAATCCGACGAGATCGCCGATCGCCTCCCCTTTGCTGGCGATGAAGGTGACGATGCCGCCGATAAGGTTCGGTTGACCCAACGTTACCGATGAGCTGACCGCGTTCTTGCTGGTGTCCGAACTGGCCGCGACCTGCACAGGACCCGCCGACAGCGCCCCGCTGCTGCCGACATCGGCGCCCAGGAGTGCCGTTGCCACCGTGTTGATGGTGCTGTACGCGACAGCGCCGCCCACGCCACCCGATCCCACGGCCGGGCTGTATGCGAACGCTGTCGCACTGACCGAGAATTCATTGGTGTTTCTCGCGGTCACGCTGATGCCACCGGCGCCAGCGCTGATGTGGGCACCGGAGTTCACGATTGCCTGGGTCTGGATGTCGGCGATGCCGACCGCGACCGCCGTGACGAACGATGCCGCTGTCGTGAATGTCAGCGCCGATATGTCCAGCGTGGTGTCATTTTTCGCGCTGACCGCGAGCGACCCGCCGGCGGCGATCGTCGCACCGGAAGCAACCGTGGCCGAGATGCGCGCCTTGACGCTGCCGACGACCGCGGACGCGCCGACCGGCGAGACGATGCCGAGCGCCACGACCGGGTCTGCGGCGGTCTCGGATCCGGTTGCCGTGATCGAGATATTGCCGGATCCCGAAATATTGGCGTGCGAGTTGATCGCAACGGTCGCATGAGATTCGCCGGCAACGTAACCGGCGTTGACGCCCAGGACCAGCGAACCGATCACTTCAGCGACCGACGCCAGGTCGCCGCCGACCGAACTGGTGAAATTTGACGAAGCGGTCGAGTTGGCGGCGATGGAGATATTGCCGCCGGTGATCGTTCCGTCGACCGTGACGGTGGTGGTCGAACTCGCCAGGCCCGCAAGGATGCTGGTGCTCGAGACCGCGGACAACGTGACATTGCCGTCGGTCCAGTTGGTGCCGGAATTGATCGCCTTGGCCAGGATCTGGCCGCCGGTGGCAATCGTGATGATCGGCGCGTCGAGTTCGACGTTCAGCGCATTATGCGTGGAATGAAGCTGCGCATTGAGGAACCGGGTGTCGATCACACCGGTGGCGCTGACGGTGATCGAGTTATTGGCCGATATCGTCAATGTCGTCGCGTTGGCCGAGGCGAGAACCAGCGCGGCGATCTGGCTGTTGCTGACGAAACCGGTGTCGGCGAGGTGGGGATCCGACGCCGCGATGACGACGTTGTCCTGGTTGAATCCGAAGCCGACGGTGACCGCGTTGATCGTCGCGCCGGACACGACACTCAGCGTGCCGCCGGACAACCCGACGGCAATGCCGTTGCCGGCGGTGATAGTCGCGTTTGCCGCCAACGTCAGGTTATGAGTCCCGGCCGACAGCGCGAAGGTGCCGGCGCTCATGGCGGCGACATAGGTCGCGACGATGTTGTTCGACAGAACGCCGCCATTGCCGTTGTTGCCGGTCGTGCTGTTGACCGTCAGGTCCTCGTCGAAGGCAAAGATCACCGTGCCGTGGGCACCGGCCGAGAGCACCGCGCCACTCGCCACGGTGATGAGGTTGGAGTTGAGCAGCACGATACCGCCCTTGACCGTGCCGGCGACGCTGACCAGGCCCGAGCCACTGCCCGCCGCGTTCAGGGTGACGCTGCCGGAGGTGTAATGGGTGCTGGCGGTGTTGACGGCCAGCGCCACCACCTTGCCCAGCGCGGCAACCGTGATCGACGGCGCAGTGAGCAGCAGATTCACCGAATTGCCGGTGGACACGTTGCTGCTCATCTTGGTGCCGTCGACGATGCCGGTACCGTCGACCGTGATCGAGCCCGTGGCCGAAAGCTGCAGCGTGCCGACACCGTGCAACGCCGTCACGTAGTTGGCGACGGTCGTATTCGAAACGAAACCGGTTGCGGCCGTACTGGTCGACGTGTTCGCATTGCCGACGATCATGGCAGCTGCGCTGGTCAGGTTGATCTGCGCCGCCGTTACCTGCAGCGGCGTCTGCGCCGTAATCTGCGCGCCGCCGTTCGACGCGGCGTTGATGTTGATGACCCCAGCCGCGCCGGCATTCAGGATGATGCCGTGGCCGCTGACGTTGCTGTTGGCGGCGAAGGTCAGTGTCGGCGCGATGAAACTCAGATTGCGGGCGGCGCCGCCGGCGATGATGGCGCCGTTATCGATCGAAATCGTGCTGCTTGCCGAAAGCCCGAACGTGCTGGTCCCGCCGAGCGACGCCAGATAGCTCGCAATCTTGGCGTTGGACAGGAAGCCCGAATTGGCTGCGTTCGGATCGTTGGACGGCCCGACATAGATGGCGCTCTGCCCGTCGTTGAACGTCACGACGCCGCCATTGAGCGTCCCGGCGCCGACCGTGATGTTCGAGGACGTCAGTGTGATGTCGCCAGCCGTATAGAAGGTCGGGGGCGGCACCTGCGGGTCCGTGATAGCAGGATCCTGTACCGGAATGTTGACCACATCCGCGCGCACGATTGCGCCGGCGGCGATGGTGATGGTCGGTGCGGCCAGAACGATGTTCGCCGAGGTTCCGGTGGTGAGACCTGCGGTCTGATGGCGGACGTCAATGACTCCGGCGGCATCGACCGTGATCGACGAACTGCCCGATATCTTGAAGTTCTGGACCGGGCCGGCGGCGAGATAATTCGCGATCGTGCTGTTGGTCAGATTGACGCCGGCATCGAGAGCGACATCGCCGACAACAACGTTGGCGGCGCTGTTCGTGAGGTTGAGCGTGACCGCGGCCAGTTGCAGCGCCGTGGCCGATGAAATCTGCGCGCCGCCGGTCCGGCTGGCGTCGATGTTGAGGTCGTTGCCGGCCATCAACTTCACGGCGTGGCCGCTGACGCTGCTGCCGCCGGCGAGCACGATCGTTGGCGCATTCAGCGTGACGTCCAGATTGCCGCCGTTGACGACGCCAAGCGAGCCGACCGCAAGCGAAACGGTCGAGAACAACGTCATCGAACCGCTGCCGTTGAGCGCCGCAATGTACTGCTGCACGATCGTATTTGAGGACGGGCTGTTGATGGCGAGCGCCGCCTGCAGATTGTACTTCACCGCCGCGCCCGAAACCGGATCGCCATCGTTGACCGCAGGCGCGGTGAACAACGCGCCGGTCGCGACCAAAATGTTCGGAGCCTGCAGCGTGATCGCGGCCGTGCCCGACGGGAGCGAAGAGCCGATCCTCGCCTGCGCGCCGACGTTGACGGTGGCACCGGCCCAGAGGTCGACATTGCCGCCGATGATCGTGCCGAACGCAATGGCGGTGCCGGTCGTCACGCTTGTCGCGTCGAACCTGACATTGCCGCCGATGAACGTCGTCGTATTGTCGGCATTGACTGCGCCGGCGAGAATCTGGCTGCCCTGCGACGCGGTGACGGTCGGCGCAAACAGCAAGACGTTTTGCGCGTTCGCGGTGGCGATGCCGTCGCCGTCGCGAATGCGGGTATCGATGATCCCGGTCGAGGTCAGCGTGACCGACGAGCCGGCCTGCAGCGTGGTAACGCCGCCGTCCAGCTTGCCGGCAACCGAAACGGTGCCGCCCGGAGCGCTTGTCGCGTCGAGGGTGATATCGCCGGTCGTGAAGGTCGAGTCGGAATCATTGATCGCCTTGGTCAGGATCTGGCCGCCGGACAGCACACTGATCGTCGGCGCATTCAGCGTCACGCTCAACGAGCTGGCGGTGGAAAGTCCGCCGCTGATCTGGCGGGTGTCCACCACGCCGGTAGCATCGACGGTGATGGAGGTCGCCGCATTCACCGTGAGATCGCCTGCCCCGCCCATCGCGCCGGCGTAACGGGCGATGGCGGCGTTCGAGATGAACCCGGACGCGTTCTTGTTCGCCGAATTGGTGCCGTCGCCCACGAACGCCGTGGCCGTGCTGGTCAGGACAAGGTGCGCAGCGGTGAACTGCAGCGCGGTATTGGCAATGACCTGCGCGCCACCGTTGGCGGCGGCGTTGATATTAACGGTGCCGGAGACGCCGGAATCCAGCGCGACCGTGTTGCCCCTGAGGTAGCTGCCGGCCAGCAGCGTCAGGGTCGGCGCGCTCAGCGTGACATTGACGCCGGTGCCGCCGTCGACCCGGCCATTCGGATCGATCGTGATCGAGTTGCTCGCCGACAGCGTGAAGGTGCCGGTGCCGTTCAGCGCCGCGATCGCGGCCGCCACCGTCGTGTTCGACATGTTGACGTTGGCGTCGCCCTGGCCACCGACCACGATGTCGACCGGGTCGAGCACCAGGGTGCCGTGGTTGCCGTTCGGCGCGGCCAGGTTGATCTGGACCTTGTCACCAATGTCGAACTTGCCGTCAGCGCTGAGGTCGACGACACCGCCATTGCCCTTGGCCGAACCGGCATCGATCCGGGCGCCGCTCTTGACGGTCAGGTCGCCCTGGGTCTTCAGCGTGATATTGCCGGCGTCGCCGGTCTTGCTTGCGGTGGTGAGGCTCGCGGTCTTGCCGAGCGTGATGTTCTTGCCGGCGTCGACCGTGATCGTGCTCGGCGTGGTGGTGCGGCTGCGCGCGCTCAGGCGGCCGGAGATGGTGGCGTTGTTGACGGCGCCGATGTGGATCGAGCCGTTGCTGACGCTGATCGCACTGGCGCTGCGCAATCCCTTCGAATTGACCGACGCGGCGAACTTGACGGCGTGATCCGCATTGACGCGTTCGCGCTGGTTCATGCCGGCGCCGCCGATGACGACGTTCTGCCCGGTCAGGCGCACGCCGTCCTCGGCATTGATACGGCCCAGGATCCGGATATTGCCGTCGGGCGATATCGGGAACGAGCCGCTCATCAGGTTCGAGACAGCGCCGCCATTGATCGCGCCGTTCGGGCCGATGATGCTGTCGGTGAACCCCTTCGACGGCGTCGAAACGTTCAGGCTGCCGACATTGACGGTGCCGGTCTTGCCGACCACGAAGCCGTAGGGATCGGCGAAATAGACGTTGCCGCCGATCTTGCCGTTGGCGTAGGAATTGAGCGTGCCGTTGACGTAAGCGGGCGCGTCCCTGACGATGTTGATCAGGTTCTGCGCGCCGTTTGGCGTATACAGGTTGACGGTATTGCCCTGCCCGACCCCGAACTGCGAAAACGAGTTGAAGGCGTTGGCGCCGGAGACGGTCGAGGTGGTGACGCTGGTGACATTGCCCGACGTCTGCACCGATGTCGCGGTACGGCCGTCGGTAACGATCTGGTTGGCCGTGATCGGCTGCGCCCTGAGATCGTAGTTCAGGAACGGCAGAAGCACGATCTGCGCAATCGCCAACAGCGATACGAAGCGCAGGCGCGCGAAGCGCCGCAGCGTCAGGTCGTGCTCGCTCTTGCCCGAGAATATCATTTCAATCCTGATCTACCGGGTGATCGATTGCCCGACGCCAATTTTGGGTCGTCGGGCACCGGGGCATCAGAATTGACCTGGCGGAAGCTTGAAGACGTCGGGGCTCTTGGCGTCCGCGACGTAGAACAGCAGCAATCCCGTGGGCGTCAGGATGCGCTGGTTGTTGTCCTTGGTCTCCATGGTGCCCTGGAGCAGCAGCATCACGGTGCGATCCTTGCTGTCGCTGCCGCGGAACATCAAAAGCCCGCCATTGACCGGCGTGTTCACGGCGATGCTGTCGGGCTTGAAGCCCTCGCTGAGGAAATGCGCGCGCAGGATGTTGGCGTTGGAGAAGATGCGCTCCGGCGTCAGCGCGGCGTCGGTCTGCTTCGACCAGACCACGCCGACCTGAATGAGCGTCTTCGACTTGTAGCCGAGGACGTAGGAGATTTCCGCGGTGCCGCCGTTGGCCAGCAATTCCGGGACCGTTACCAGCAGGCTGCGGGTCAGTTCGGCCGGGTTATCCTGCACCTTCACGGTGTCCGGCTTCGATCCGAAGTCCTTGGCGATCGCCGCGCGGAGATCGGCTTCGTTCATGCCGAAGGTCGCGGAGCGGAACCCTTCCAACGCAGCCTTTGACTCGGTTGGCGCTGCAGCGGGTGTCGCCGCGGCAGCCGCTGCTGGCGGCGCTTCTGCGACCGGTCTCGGGATTGCGCCCTTCTGCTTTGTGCCTTGAGCAAAAGCCGGCGTGATGGCGAGCGCGCCTGCAACGCAGCATGAGGCCAACAAGACCGAGGCGCGCTGCATTGTAGTTCTTCCGCTCGGGTAATTCTGATTCGTCATGTGCAAGTCAATCTCTCTGGGAAGCGGTGGAAATTTCACAATTCAAACGATTTTCGGTCACTATTGCCGGAACCGTAACGCATTTTTAACAAAGCTTATATGATATGACGGGTACAATTAGTACTTGATTTTCAAACGTTTTTCGTTTCCGCCGCCTTCTATGTGTCCTACGCAGTGAGGGGTCAGCCTGAAGCAAAACCGCCATATTCTGGGCAGTCCGGTGGCTGATTCACGACACCTGTGTGATTACGGGGACTGTCGACGGATGTCTGTAAATGGTGGTTCACAGGGGTGACCATTTTCGGGGGCCGCCCGGGCATTTGACGCCAAATGCCTACTGTCGGTTGCAGCTCGGCTTAACAACATCAAATATCGCGAGTGCTGGGTTGCGCGACACCCGAGAACTCGGGGCCGTTCCGCAAGCTTGAGCGGTCTGCCGAGGCCCTCCCGACGCGCTTCAATGGGGCATCGGCGAAGCCGGGTACCGACATTTACGTCCAATGTTGTATGTCGCAGCAACATGTCACGGCCGAAGCGCTCCCGGTCCGATCGTCACGACCAACCATGAGAGCATCAGCCCTGGCCGGTCGCTCCCCACCTTTTCCCGAAGACGGGCGAACTCGCCTGATCGACTTTCCAGTCGAAAAAGTCGTACTGGCCCGACCACGCGTGGACCTTGCTCCCGCAAACCTCGCAAGCAAAGCTGCCGGAATGTTTGTCGGGGTGATGCTCCCTCGTCGCGGTATAGGGTAGCCCGCAATTGGGACAGCTAAAATATTCGGTGGTCCAGATGCCGCTTGCCATGGCGCGAGTATGCGGAGCATCTCGGACATTTTCCAGTCCGGCCGCTTGCCACCGTTAGCTCGTTCTTAACGCCTTGGATTCTCATTCGATAATGGCCGTTAACGAATTACGGACGCTGCACGCCCCTGCTTAAGCCTTGCCGCAACAGGGAAGTTGCAGCAACGGCAGGTACTGCATCCGCCAATCGCATATGCCCTCGGGTCCCTTTCGCGCAAAGGCGTGCTTGACGGGTTCGGCCTGCCCGATCACGACATGTAATGCGATCAGAACCACGCCGATGGGATAGGCCAACCGGTGAAATCGTAACGTATTCATCCGGTCCAGCAGCACGGCGCCGGCGATGATAATGAAGGGATCGGTGAAGATGAGATATTCGTCCTTGAGACCGCGCCGCATGCCGACCGCATCGATGCCGATCACCGACAGCATCAGCACGGCGGCCTGCAACGCCGCCTGTCGCTCGCCACGACGCCAGGCATAGACGATGCCGGGAACGACGAGCCAGATCAGGAAGACCGCCGGGCGCGGCGAACTGGAAAGGACGAACGTGTAACGCAGCAGCACGCGCGCGCCATCCAGCGCCAACAGGCCGAGCATGGCAAAAAGTCCGCCGCCGCCGGGCAGCGGCGACAGGTCGGCAAAGCCCGACATCCGCTCCAGCGGATTCATCACGGTGACGACGTTCGCGTCATGGTAGGAGATGTCGAGCACCAGAAGTGCCGCGCATATTCCGATGACGAGCGCAAACATTCCCGCAACGCTCTCCGCAAAGCTCACTTTCCAGACGGTGGAAAACGCCACCATCGCGACCACCGTCCACGCCAGAACAGCCGCCTGATAGAGCCCTGGCCTGCCTGACAACAGCGACTTTGCAGGCAGGGTCGCTGCCATGGCGCCCGGATCGAAGCCCGTTCGGATCAGGGGCAGACTTACCCAGAGGATCATTAGCGCGGTCACGGCAAACGCGGCTGCCACAAGCCATCGTCGCGAATCCTGCTTCCAGAATGGCGTGCTGGTGCCCGCCGCGGACCCGAAGGGCAGAATCATCAGGGGCAGTGCTGCGATCGGCAGTATCGCGTGCACCTTGTTCTCCAGACCCAGCATGCACAGGAAGGCGGCAAGCGCGAGCACCAGCGGCCGCCCGTTTCTGGCCTGCCTTGCCGCGAGAACCAGGATCAGGAATGCAAAGACCACGAGCGGCGCCGCGATCAGCTCCGTGCGCATGATCCGCATTTGCATGGCGAGCGCACCGGATGACGCAAAGGCGAAGGCGGCGATCATGGCGAGCCGCCGGTCGTGAACGATCCTGCGCATCAACACCGCAAATACCAGCACGACCGCAATCGCGAGCCAAAACGACAACAGACGCCCGGCGCGGACAGCGCTGGTCATGGCCTCATCAAAGGCCGCTGCGCTGGAATACGGAATCGCAGACAACTTCCACGCATCCAGCAAGCCGAGCTGATGCAGAAACCGAAACCAGCCCTTCACCAGGAGGATCGTGAAATACGCCGGATGGTCGAAGTAAAATTGCGGCTGGCCGTCGTTCAGCAGCAAGGCGTTGTAGACGACCATGAAGTCCATATCGGCATTGCGCCAATAGACAATGAAATAACCGGCGAGGAAAAACGACGCCGCCAGCAGCGCGACGATGAGCAAAAGACCTGCGTTCCAGCCAAAGGGCGACAGCCTCTTGTAAGCATCAGGCCTTTGGTAAGCCTCCGGCCTCTCGCAGCAATCCGGCTGGAATCGCGCACCGCTTGCGGCCTCGGCGTTCACAGGCTCTACGGCGACACGCATCGCAACAAACCGGATTTAAAGAAGGCAATAAAGCAAGGAACCTAGTCGAGAACTTTTGGCAAGTAAATCAGCGCACTTGCCGGTCAGGCGCTTTGGTCGGAGGCGGCACACCGCTGCGGGTGCGGGACCGGCTGGAACGCTCCCGGCAGCACGCCGGGGGTTTTTGGTTTGCACGATCGGCCGGCGCGTAAACTGGATGCAAATGCGCCGCATGGGCTCAGCTGCCCTTCTTCACGATCTGATATCCGCTGGCCGCCAGGTCCTGCAGGATCGCCTTGGTGATATGTGCGCTCTGGTCCGGCGCGATCCATTCGTAGTCGAGGTTCGGACCGCCGTCGCCCTCGGGATATTTGATAAACGCGCTATGAATTGCGTTCGTAATCAATGTTTCGATCGCCTGCTCGGACATTTGGCCTCCTGTCTATGCGCCGAACTTAACACAGCGTGGCTTTGCCGGCTGCGCTTTCTTCCGCCGCGACAGTCGCGGCGGCGGTGCCAACGAGGTCTGGCCTCCGACGATCAACGGAACCTACGTCTCTCGAACGGGTTGTTCCTGCCACAGGAGCATCAGATGGCAGACAACAAGAACCCAAACGAGAAGCAGCCAGGCGAACATCCGGAAGGAGAGTACCATTACAATCCGGGCAATCAGTCGGGCAAAACGGCCAAGATCGTCCCCAAGAAAGAGGCGAACGAGAACGACGAACCGCACCACGAGCGCCCGTGAACGCGCCTGGTTGCGTTTGCCGCCTTACCTCCGATGGACGTATTCGCGCGGCGCCGATGGCCTGATTTCATCCGCCGCGCGAAGCGCCCGGCGCGACCGTTTGGCATCTCGAATCGCGCGCTGGACGTTGCGATCGATCGCCCCTTCTTCGAAAAAGATGATGACTTCGCAATTTGGACATTGCCGCGAATAGCCGCTTTGAATTCGGCGGGCCCGGTCGCGGAAGCTGCCCTTGCACTTCGTGCAGCGTACCTGGACGGTATCTTCCACCGATCGGCTCCCCCACTCCAAACAGCGGACAGAGTCCCTCCCCGGCCGCGTTGTGAAAAGAGCTTATCTCCCAATGTTTAATGGGCCGTTCGGCGCGAGCAAGGCGCCGACCTGGTCGCAGCGCGAGCTGCCGTAAGAGAAACGACGCTGTATGCAATCCGCAAAGGGTTGCCCAGAAAATCGTCTTGCTGAAACCCGGTTGCGGGAGCTTGAATTCGGCATGGGTCCTTGGAGCGACACCTGGCGATCGCCGGCCTCGCACCATCTTTCCCGCAAACTCCCGGCGCTTCCGAACAGGACGCCGGGAGTTTTGTTTTCGCATCGGCCATGTCGGACGGCGCCTTGCTCCCGTCCCGACTTGGCGCAATACCGCCCAAACGCCGCCACGCCATCGCCAAGGTCGAAAGCGAGTTTTAGCCAGTCTCCGAAAGGGCCTATCGGTCCTGCAACAGAATGTTGGGAGTTATGGCAGGGGATCACCACGGCGAAGGCAACGGCGTTTCGAAGCTGCGGCTTGCCGCGCTGGCGCTGGCATTGACCTCTTCCCCGGTCTGCGCCGATACCTTTCAGGAGATGTGGATGGGCCGCGTCGCCCGGCCGCCCGCCGACAATGAGGAAGCCTCGGTGTACTGGGAAGACACCTGGGATGCGCGTGGCAAACGCTTCAAGGCCAACGAGGTCTCCTGCGCGCATCGCACCGAGGCGTTCGGCACCATTTTCGTCGTCACCAATCTCGACAACGGCAAGACGATCAACTGCCCGGTGCAGGATCGCGGCCCCTACGCCCGCGGCCGGGTGCTCGATTTCTCGCTCGGCGCGGCACGCCAGATCGGCTGCGACGGCCTGTGCCGTGTCACCGTCCGGCGCGCCGGTTACGAATAGGCACGTCCGACCGGCGTGCTGGCGGATTGCCCGACAAGACGAATGGGCTGCAGCGTACGGTGAAGTCGTGCGGGTCTGACGCCCCCGGTGCTGGCGTCAAGTGAGCAGAGAAATCTGCAAGCGATGGTGGCAAGAAAGCCGGTCACCAGGACGATCACGTATAAGCCGTAAAGCCATTGCGCGGGGAAGGCCGGAG
>Ga0137412_10000359_pt1 | contig 31481 bp, 27 predicted proteins | sample CZODoug2_1_16fun_FD_122160 | JGI IMG/M metagenome (GOLD analysis project Ga0137412, IMG submission 122160) | Vadose zone soil fungal communities from Angelo Coast Range Reserve, California, USA - CZODoug2_1_16fungal (Hybrid Assembly) | ecosystem: Environmental > Terrestrial > Soil > Vadose zone...
TGGTGGTGGTGTGGTGCCGGCCTGAGGTCCAGCTTGAACGCCTGATCAAACGTAATTTTCTTAACCGCGAAGAAGCGGAAAAACGCATCGCGTCGCAAATGCCTCAGGAAGAAAAAAAGAAATACGCGAATTATCTGATAGACACGTCGGAAGGATTTGAATCAACCCGGCAGCAGACGGAAACTCTCTTTAAACAGTTAAAAAACTTGGAGTGAGATTATCGTCTGCCCGGAAGTTTTTTATAAATTGCCACTAGCTTTAGCTAGTGGATAAGGAAGAAGTGAAAGTAAGTAAAGGGCTTTAGCCCCGATAGTGATTTGGCTAAAGCCAGTAATAATAAACTTGAAATTCATACCACTAGCTAAAGCTAGTGGTAATTTAGAAAGTAGCCAATATACTACTTTTCAAATCTTGCTTCGATAGTTTTGCCGTTCAGCTTACCGAATTTGACGGTCAACTGCGGGTAAGTTTCATGCACGGTTTCCAAATTCTCTCTCCGCAGCAGGTTTTCCGCTTTTTTTATCCCGTCGACAGTACCCTCTATCTCCATAAAAAGGCCGAAGGGAAGTTTGTCCAGCACTACTTCCACGTCATTCAGCCGCCATGTGCGCCGCTGTTTTTCATATATGAGTGACGGGGTAAAACCGAGTGAGCCGAAGATATGAAACGCCGTGTCAAAATCGGCAATTTCGGTTTCGTGTTCGATCTGGGAGTTCCGGGCGGGCAGGCTCTGGCGCAGTATTATCCGCAGCCCCAACCTTATCCGCCACAGTCCTATCCGCCACAGTCCTATCCGCCGCCCAATCGACCGCCCCTGCAAGTCGAGCGCGACGATGACCTGGCGGGCCGTCGAGGTGGCCTTGAGCAGCGGCCCCGATCCGGCCTGGCCGCCGACGGTCGCCACCACGCTGGTGATCCGGATGGCGGCCGGCAGGAACACGATCTGGCCGAGCGCGAGGCTGCCGGTCTCGTCGACGTCCAGGTCGTCCTGCAACTTCTCGACCGCAGCCTTGGTGGCCCAGCTGAACTCGTCCGAATCCGGATCCAGGTCCGCCTTGCTGGCGTACCCCAGCGCAACGAGATCGTGGTTGAGCTGCCGTACGTCCGGGCCGGAGACGTCCGACGCCGTCGCGCCCTCGGCCAGGACGCGGTAGGCGGGCGTCGATCCGTAGAGCAACACCACCGGCTTGCCGTCCACCCGGTACAGCACCTGCCCCTGGTGGATCACCTGACCGATTGCCGGTGCGGCGGTGAGCGTGCCGCGGGCCTGGTTGATCACGTCGTAGGTGCCGGCGTATCCGAGGGTGCCGCTGACACTCGTCTGCGACGTCAGCGTCTGGCGCGCGACCGTCGCCAACGACGTGCCCGCTGCGTTGTCGACGGGGCCGGGCTTGGCTCGATGACGCAGCGGCACGACGACCGCGACCGCTACCCCGGCACCGGCCAGCACCACGACCATCGTGATGATCACCCGACGGCGGCGCCTACTCACGAGCCACCGCCCTGGGTCGAGACGGGGCCGTTGCCGTTGTTAGGCAGCAGCGACTGGCAGGCCTTGGTCGCGGCCTTGAACTGCGGTGAATCAGGATTGACGCCGTCGCCCGGCGATAGCCCGCTGCTGGTCGGATCCTTGAAGTTCTTGATCCCGTGAGCGCGCATGCACCGGGCGAATTTCAGCAGCTGGGCCTGCAGCTCCGGGCTCAGCTTGCCGCCGCCCGTGTTCAGGCTCCCGCCGGCCGGTAGCAGGGCCTTGCACGCCTCCTGGGCCGCCCGGAACTGTGGCGTGTCGAAGTTGACCTTGCCCTCGACCTTTCCGCCCTTGCTCGGATCCGGGTAGTTGGGTACCCCGTGGGAGCGCATGCACTTCGCGTAGGCCACGGCACTGGGCTGCGCAGCCGCCGACGACGTGGAGCCGCTGGCCGCCGGGGTGCTCGACTTGATCTGCGCCACCCCGGGGCCGGCCGAGCCACCCCCGCACGCCGCGACCAGCAGTATGGCGACGGCGGCCGTGACGAGCCCCGCCATCCGTGTCATCGTTCGGATCTCACTCATGCCTTCGTCCCTCTCAGCTCGGTAGCGAACGGTTACCTGTGCCGTTGTACGAGGGCGGTGGTTGTGCGACGGCAACGCTGTTACGTCTCCGCAACCGGCGATCGGGGATCCTGGGCCGTGGAAGGTGAGGAGGGGTCGATGCGAGTGCTCTTGGTCGAAGACCACGCCAAGTTGGCGATGACGGTGGCGACGGGCCTGCGCCGTACGGGCATGGCCGTCGACGTCGCGTTCGACGGCGAGGACGCGCTGGCGCACACCGCCACGAACGACTACGACGTCGTGGTCCTGGACCGCGACATTCCGATCGTCCACGGCGACGACGTCTGCCGAGCCCTGGTCGCCGCCGAGCACGACTGCGGGGTACTGATGCTCACCGCGGCCGGCGGGGTCGAGGACCGCATCGACGGCCTGGGGCTCGGGGCGGACGACTACCTGCCCAAGCCGTTCGACTTCAACGAACTCGTCGCCCGCATCCGGGCGCTCGGGCGGCGTTCCCGCCCCGCGCTGCCGCCGACCCTCGTCCAGGGCGACCTGCGGCTCGACTCGGCCCACCGGATCGCCAGCCGGGCCGGGCAACGACTCACGCTGAGCCCGAAGGAATTCGCCGTCCTGGAGCTACTGCTCGGCGCGGACGGCGCGGTCGTCTCGGCCGAGGAGATTCTCGATCGGGTGTGGGACGAGGAAGCTGACCCGTTCAGCCAGGCGGTCAAGACGACGATGAGCCGCCTGCGGGCCAAGCTGGGCGATCCGCCGGTCGTGGAAACGATCTCCAGGTCCGGCTACCGGATCGCGACCTGACCCATGTGGCTCGGCCGGCTGTTCGTCAGGATGGCGGTGCGCCCCCACCTGCCCCGGCGGACCGTGCGGCTGCGGCTCACGCTGCTCTACGGTGCGCTCTTCCTCGCGTCCGGCGCCGGCCTGCTCGCCATCACCTACGTGCTGGTCGCCCACCGGATCGCCGGTCCGTTCAGCGTCTACAGCCCGGGCTCGTCGGCGCATCCGGCTCCGGGCCCGGGAGCGCCCGACTCGGCGACCGGCCAGCTCTCCGAGCGGGTGCAGGCCGAGAAACAGGCCGTCCTGCACCAGTTCCTCGTCCAATCCGGTATCGCGCTGGCGATCATGGCCGTGGTGTCCATCGTCCTCGGCTGGATCGTCGGCGGCCGGGTTCTGCGGCCATTGCGCACCATGACGAACACCACCCGGCAGATCTCCGAACGCAACTTGCACGAGCGGCTCGCCCTGCCCGGACCCCGCGACGAGCTCACCCATCTCGGCGACACGATCGACGGGTTGCTCGCCCGACTCGAGGGCGCCTTCGACGCGCAGCGACGCTTCGTCGCCAACGCCTCGCACGAGCTGCGCACCCCGCTCACCGTGCGCCGCGCCCTGCTTCAGGTCGCGCTCGCCGATCCGCACCTCACGCTCGACTCGCTGCGCGCGACCTGCCAGGAGGTGCTCGCCGCGGAGGACGACGAGGAGCAGCTCATCGACGCGCTACTGACGCTCGCCCGCAGTCAGCGTGGCCTCGACTGTCGAGAGCCGCTCGAGCTGTCGGGCATCGTCGACGAGGTCGTGCACGCCAGCGCGGCGGAGGCGCGCTCCGCCGGAGTCGCCGTTCATACCGACCTGCGCCCGGTGCGGTTCCTCGGCGACGCTCGCCTCGTCGCGCGACTGGCATCCAACCTGGTGGAGAACGCCCTGCGCTACAACGTCCCGGACGGGCAGGTCGAGATCGCGGTCGCGTCCTCCAGCCGTGGCGCCACGCTGCGGGTCACCAACACCGGCCCGCCCGTCCCGGCCGACGAGGTCGAGCGCCTACTCCAACCGTTTCAGCGCCTCGCTCCACAGCGACACGGCGACCACTCCGGGCTCGGCCTCGGTCTGTCGATCGTCGCTGCCGTGGCGAACGCCCACCACGCGCGGCTGAGCGCACGCCCAGGACGGCTGGGCGGTCTCGTCGTCACGGTCGACTTCCCATTGCCGGCCAACGAGGAGGAGGCCGTGGGTCGGGCGATCCTCAGTGGGTCATGACGCGGCTGTGCAGCGAGCTCACCGTGTTGCGGGCCGACCAGAACGCGCCGTGCTGCCAGGCGACCATGTCACTGAGCCAGTCGCCGGCGAAGTAGACGTGTCCGGACGGCTGTTGCAGCAGGTTGTAGGCCGGCGTGCCGTAGGGCGGGTTCGTCCAGCCGCCCTCGAGGTACGGGGTGAGGTGCCAGGCCATCGAGAACGAATGGGTCAGCTCGCTGCGGTACTTCTCGCCGTGGATCTTGACGCCCTGGGCGACCGCCCGCGCCGCGCGATCGGCCGGGCTCATCGCCCCGTACTTGGTGGCGTTCGCGCCGGTGTTGTAGTAGCCGACGACCAGCCCGCGGTCGCCGTGGTATCCGTAGGACGGGTACCAGATGTGGGCGAGATCCATGTCGGTCTCGGTGATGCCGCCGTAGATGCGGTGGTCGGTCTCCCACCACCGGCTCTTGTACTCCAGGCCGATCTTGCCGACGGCGGACCCGCTGTACTTGCCCAACGCCGTTTGGACGTCCGGGCCGAGGTTGTGCGGGATCTTCGCGAGCAGGTGCGGGGGCATGGCGGCAATGCAGTAGTCCGCGGTGATCGCCCGGGCTCGGCCGTGCGCGTCGGTGTACGCGACCTTCGCGCCATCCGAGGTATCAGTAATGGACGTGACGACGGCGCCGAGCTGCACCTTCTCCTTGCCGATCGCCCGGGTGAGCGCCTGCGGGATCTGGTCCATCCCACCCACCGGCTGGAACATCAGCATCGCCTGGTCGAACACGAACTCGAAGCTGAAGTAGCGCCCGACCTGGCTGGCGAACACGTCCGATAGGGGCGCCGGCCCGGGCAGCGGCGTGCCGTCGTCGTTCCACGCGGTGGGGTAGCTGGCGTAGCCGCGGTTCGAGCCGCCCGTGTAGGCGAAGCCGTCGGCCTTCGCGCCGGTGGCGCCCCACCCCTGCAAGAAGCTCAGCAGCCGGCTCTTGTCATCGGCGGTCAGCGTCGAGTCGAGCGCGCCCTGGTCAGCGGCCTTGGCGAGCAGCTCGGACACGTACCCGTACACGTCGGCCTTCGCCGTGCGGTACCGCACCGGCGTCGCCCCGGAGTTCTCGTTGTAGATGTACGCATCGGCGTTCTGGTTGGTGAAGACCTCGATCGGGACGCCCAGCTCGCGGCAGTAGTCGAGCGTCACCATCCACTGCGCCAACCGGGCCGGGCCGGCGTTCATATAGATACCGTCGGAGAACCGCGCCCGCTGCGTGTTGCCGTTCAGGTCGGTCTGCTCCGTACCGCCCCGTACGGTGAAGTTGCGCCCACCCGTCCGTCCGCGCGCTTCGAGGATCGTGCAGTGGTAGCCGGCCTTGCCGAGTTCGTACGCGGAGGCCAACCCGGCGATGCCGCCACCCAGGATCACGACACTCTTGGCGGTACGTCCGGTGAGATGGAAATCGGACGGCCGCGGTGGCGTGAACGGTGTCGTTGGTGTTGCCGCCTCGGCGGTGGGCGTCAGGCCCAGAGCCCCCATCGTCGCGAACAACGTGCCGGCGCCGCCGCTGACCCCGACCGCCTGCAGGAACCTTCGCCGGCTGACCCCAACCGAATCCATCGCGCACTCCCCGCTAGCGCCAGCCCCCGTAAACAAGACGTTAGCCACCAGATCGGCAGTGGCGGTCACCGTCGCGTTAACGGTCAATGTCATCGCTGCTACGGACACGCCGTCGTCATGCCGCCGGTCGCGTTCGCCGATCGGGCACCGCGACTGCCCGCTCGGTGTCGACCTGCACGCGGTCTCACCGGCAGATTCCGTCGTCGATTCAGCTGGTGGCTCGTCGGAGGATGTGAACCGACTGGGCGTCCGCTGCGTGGTCGTGAGCGTCGGGACAGTGTCGTTAGCGGACCAGCCGCGGGGGATCCCAGTCAGGTTGCGGCGATCGACAGGCGACGCTGGCCAGCCCTCGACTAGCTCCGCGTTGCTGGCGCGCGGCTCTTCCATGCAGATCCAACGAGCTGGGACTCGCCCAGCGTGATGGAGGACTTGCCATGCCCAAGATCAGTACCAAGATCGTCGTCGTCGCAGCTGTCGCCGCCCTCGGCGGCGCCATGGCCGCGAATGCCGGCATCAGTAACGCGAGCCCGTCGGGGCACTCCGGCGCGGACTCCGCGTTCGAGAAACGCGGCGACATCCGGCACCTGCCCGATGCGTTACAGGATCGGCTCGAGCTGCTCGCCAACCGGCCGAGCACCTTCGCGCCGATGACGGCGTTCTCCGAAGCGCCCACCCCGAGCAAGCTGTTCCAGTACTACTTGATCGACACGAAGCACTTCCAACCCAACGTGTTCACCACCACGATTCCCGGCATCAACGACGGAGTAGCGCCCAGCGCCACGGGGCCCAACCACGACCGGCCGACGCTCGGTGCGATCCGGGTCGTCGTCGAACCCAAACCGGGCCTGCCGACAGACCCGAACGATCCGGGCGCGTTCGTAGACATGTTCACCGACATCTCCGGCCTGTTCGTGATCAACAACGAGTCGGGCTGGTACGAGGGCTGGATGATCCATGACGTGACCGTGCCCGACGTGGCCGCGCCTCGGTCGGACGGCCACGCCCAGTTCGGCACCCTCACCGCGGCCGATGCGGCAAAGCTCGCACGGATCGGTGACTACCACAACAAGCCCGGCGCGACATTCACCACCGACGGCAAGGACGTGCACCTGCCGGCGGCCACCGATCACTGGCCGGACCGGGTCTCGAACACGGTGCCGGTGCAACTGTCCCTCGGCGCCTACAACGCGACCCAGCAAAGCGACCTGCACTCCTACTGGGAGCTCAACCAGTACACGAACTGGACCCCGCCGACCTACGAACTGCCCTTCACCGGGGGTACCGCCGGCACCTTCGAGAACGGTCAGATCGGTGCCCGATCCTCGCTCATTCCTGGATCCGGCCCATCGGGGATCAGCAACCCGCCGCAAACGTTCGGCGACAACCCCAACATTCCTCGCGACCCGGACCGGCTGCTCAACACCAGCCCGGATGACCCCGATCGCGGCATGGTCAACAACGACGACCACAAGGAAACCCGGCTGCGCTTCGTCCCGAGCGGCCTGGCCAACGAGGTGCTACTCGACGCCTACCAACGCCTCGCGTCCTTCGAGCCGAGCGTGCACAGCCTGACCCAGCGCATCTTCGACGGCTACGCCGCAGAAATTGCCCGCGTCGACGCCAACCACGACGGCGTCGTCACGGCGGTCGAAGCCGACCTCGAAGGCACCTCGGACGGCGGCCAGTCCAACGACCGGCTGTTCCTTCCCTCCACCGCATACAACCGTGTCGCCGTTACCCGCGAGATCAACGACGGCCTACTCTCACCCCGGTTCGCACCGAGCCAACGCGCCTGGGTGCTCAGCGGCAACATCACCCGCGTAGCCCCATCCGTCACCGCCTCGATCCCGCAAGACGGCGACAACCGATAACCCCTAGTTCGACCCGCCGCAGGCCGATGCCACGACCGCATCCGCCTGCGGCGGGCGACGGTGCGGCAAAGGCAGACTGAGCGGGACGGTCAGGACCGGCGTGCATGCCGGGCATCGGAGCAGCACCCGTTGAGATCCTCTTACCCTGCTCGCTGGAACCCCGGGTTCACCACGACTCAATCGTTGCCGTCGTGACCCCGGGGAACCAACCGACAACTGCGGCGACCCATCAGCCGCAGCGACCGGCCGTGAGGCTCAGCCGCCGGCAGACACCTCCGTGGCAGACCCGGGGCGTGGGTGACGTCCCCGTCGGGGCGGGACGCCCGCAGCGCGCGGGTCAGCAACCATTCCCCGCGGATACTCGTCGGGGCGCGTCGCGGATCTTGATACGCATGTCCCGCCATGACGCGCCATCAATATCAAGATCGCGGGAAGCGGTTGGGCATCGCCGGCAAGGCATGGCCGCGGCGGCGCTCGTGCTCAGGTCAGATCGGCGACCAGCTTCGCCAGCGCCTCGTCCGAAGTCATAGTGGCGCTGATGTAGCTACTGGCCCCGCCGGCCGACACCGTCCAGGCGGCGGTGTCCCAGCGGTACGGATCGACCGGATCGGCCGGGGTGATGTTGATATCCAGATCCGGATCGCGGCGGTCGACGGCCTGCCGAGCCAGCGCCGCGACGTCCCCGTCGGAAAGTGTCATGCCGGTAGTAGACCATCGGGCGAACGCCTAGAGCGGTCAGGCCGCCGACTCGGCCGGATCCGCGGTCGCCGCGAGCGTCTTGGCCAGTTCGTGATGCAGGTGATCGAGGGTGACGAGTACCTCGTCGCGATGACGGGTGAGGTCGGTCAGCTGCTGGCTCAGCTCGGCGAGCCGCGTGGCGGCGTCGGTGTCGGCCTGTTCTCGCTTCTGGCGAGCGCGACGGTCGGCCTCGCTGCGGCGGGCCGCGGCCTCGGCGTCGGCCTGTTCGCGAGCCTGCTGGCCTTCGGCGGTGGCGCGCGCCTGAGCCTGGGTGGCTTCGACCTCGGCCCGGTCGCGGGCTTGCTGCGCGTCGGCATCCGCGCGCTCGCGGGCCTGCTTGGCCTGGGCGTCCGCGTGTTCGCGGGCCTGCATGGCTTCGGCGTCGGCCTGCACAAGCGCGGCCCGGCCGGTGTCGCGAAGTCGGACCGCTTCGGCTTGGGCGTCGGCGAGCTGCTTTCGGGCGGCCGCCTGCGCCTGCTCGACCTCGGCCTTCAGTTTCTGCTGCTCGGCCCGGGCGGTGTTGATGATGCCGGCCGCGGTCTCGCGCGCCTGGCGCACGATCGCGTCGGCGTCAGAGCCGGCGCGGACGCGGAGCTGGTCCGCCTCGGTCTGCGCGTCGGATCGCGTCTGGGCGGCGTCCTCCCCGGCCAGGTGCAGGATCTCCCGCAGGCGGTCCGACAGCGCCGTCGGGCTGTTGGTGACCTGCCCGCGCAGGCGTCCGAGCTCGGTCTGTGCGGTGCGGAGCCGTTCGTCGGCCTGCACGTGCGCGCGCACCGCACGTTCGTGGGCGGTCCGGACGGACGCGAGTTCGGCCTCGACCCGGGACCGGTAGCTGTCCACCTGCGTCCGTTCATAGCCGCGCCGGCTGACCGCAAACCCCGGGGCCGCGCTCATCACCATGGTCTGGTCGGCGCCCAACGCCGGTCGCGAGAACTCCGCGGTGTCGGAGCCGGACCCGGGTGGGCGCTGATTCGCACTCTCCGCTGCCGGGTTTTCGGGACGTCCACTGGCCGGACGAGTCATGCCCACCTCCTGTCTATCGGCCCGACACGCGCAGCCGCGTCAGGCCGATCCGTGACTTAACCCGTCCAGTATCCGATCCTTACCTGAGGACAACGCGAGGGGTCGGTCGCGGACGCCGAGCAGCTTGTGACGGCCCGTTAGCCCTACCGCCCGTTGCCCCTGCCGCCCATGAGCCCTGTCGCCGATTCGTCCGCGCGATCCATGATCAACACCCTTTCCAACCGCGTAGAGGCGGCTGGAAAGGGTGTTGATCAGCGGGTCTGGTCGATCCGGGCGATGACCCGTCGCAGGCGGTGTTGCAGGCGGTCGATCTCGGCTTGATAGAGCGCGCCGGCGCGGACGAGAGCGGCCACCTCGTTGCGCTGCGGGCGCCATTCGAGCTCGTCGGGCCACTCGGCGGGCGGTTCCGGCTCGGTGCCGTGCTCCTCGTAGGACGCGGCACGTTGAGCGAGTTGGCCGACGTCGTGGCTGGCGTCGTCGCGCTGGACCGTGAAGTCGTGCAGTTGGCGGGCTCGCTCGATGGACACGAGCTCCTGTCCGGTCGACTCCGCGTGCGGACCGGTTCCGTCGGGGGTGGGCATGGAGGGCCTCCTAGCCAATGGCCACATCAGAGAAGGTGACGGCGGCGGCTCGGCGACCGAGGTGGAAGTACCCGCCCCGATGGGTGGCGTCGGTGATCGTGACGGTCGCCGGCGGCGTGACGTCGATCCGGGTGGCGGTGACCACCGTCGGGGTAACGGCGATCCGCAGCGTCGCGGCGCCACCGGGCTCGATCGGCGCCGTCGCCGTCGATGCGGCCAGGCGATCGACCCCGTCGTCGACGACGTGGACCTCGAGGTGTCCGGTTCCGCGTAGGAGCACGTGGTATCCACCCAGGCCCGGCTGGTAGCGGTCGGCATCGTCGAAGGACGTGTCGTGCGCCGCGGCGATGAACGCCCCGGCCCATCCCGCATCGCCGGCCAACGCGTCGATGCGCATGGTGAAGGCGAGGTCGAATCGGTCGGTGGTGGTCGGGCCGGCCCACCCCTGCAGCGCGCCCTTGTACTGCGCGCTGGTGTCGGGGTAGCCCCAGCCGTTCGGGGCGCAGAACGATCCCCGGTCGCCGGCGATGGAGCTGGCGAGGTGCCCGTGGTAATACGTGCGCTGCCCGAACGGGTCGGACGCCAGCACCGGCGAGCGCCCGGACAGGAACAGCGGATCGTTGGAGAAGAAGCCGACGGCGCCGGCGGCCAACCACGGCACGGCGTCAACGCGGCGGTCGACGACCCACACGACGACCTCGAGCCCGGCCGCCCGGGCCGCCGGAACGAGGCTGGGCGGTAGCGCGGCGGACAGGCCGAGGTAGCGGATGCCGGCCGCGCGCAGCTCGACCGGGTCATACGCCGCCGTGGCAGTCAACATCAGCGCGTCCCCGCCGGCGGCGACGACCGATCCGAGCTCGGCCTGCATGAACGACTGCACGATCGCCGCGTCGAGCAGCTCGTACTGGGCGAGACGCTCGACGATCGCGGCCCCCGCGCCCGCGTTCTTCGCCTCCGGACACAGCACCGCCCGACCGCCGAACTCGTCGAGCACGTCGGTGAAGGTAGGCACCCGCAACGTGTCCGGCCACGCCGCCGCGAACCAGCTGCCGGCATCGACCCGGAGCAGGCTCGCGCCCGGCACGGTCAGCCGGTCCGTGCTTCCCGAGCCGTCGGTCGTGCGGTCGACGGTGTCGTCATGCAGGCACACCAGACCCCCGTCGCGGGTGAGCCAGCAGTCCGGCTCGACCACGTCGACGCCCAGCGCCACCGTGCCGCGGTAGGCCTCAAGGGTGTTCTCCGGGTACACGTTGGCCATGCCCCGGTGCGCGATCCAGAACGGGGCCGGCAGGTCAGCGACCCGTCGCGGCGTCCGCCTGGCCCCGACCGCACCGTCCGACACGCGACCGATGATAGGGCGGGTGTGGCCATCGCTCAGGAAAGCACGGCCGGCGCGAGCACCTCCGCACACCATTGCCGGAACGTCATGGGGCTCGCGGTCTGCGGGGTGCGCTGCCCGCCGTCGTCGAGGCCCTCGTCCTTCGCCCGCATCATGTCCACCATGCCCTGGACGAATGCGTCGCCCAACCCGTAGCCGGTGAGCGTCGCGCCGAGGTCTTGCAGCGACTGCCGTTCGTAGCGCACCGGCGTGCCGAGTACCTCGGACATGATGCGCGCCATGTCGTCGGGTGAGAGGTCCTCCGGGCCGAGTACGGGGACGCTGCCGACACCCGTCCACGACCGGTCGAGGAGCAGTCCGGCCGCCGTCACAGCGATGTCCCGGGTCGCGACCATCGGTGCCAACCGGTCGGCGGCGGCGGTGTAGGTGAACACGCCGTCGTCGCGGATCGAGCCGACCTGGCGCAACACGTTGTCCATGAAGCCCGGGTTCGCCAGCGCCCGGTAGGCCACGCCCGTACTCGCGATGAGGTCGTCCACGGCCAGCGCCGCGGTGACGAGCCCGGCTTGGCCGGCGACCGGGGTGCCCCGGCCGAGCGCCGAGACCCCGACCACGTGCTCGACGCCGTGTGCCGTGAACGCCTGCGCAGCAGCTCGGGTGAACCCGCAGTACGCGATCTCGAGGCTCGGTGCGCTCGGGTTCGGCGGGACGAGCCAGAACACGGCGTCCGCGCCGGCGAAGGCACGGTCGACGACGTCGGGGTCACCGTGCGACCCCGGTACGACGTCGACGCGGTCGCGGACCGAGTCGGACAGCTTGGCGGGGTCGCGCACGATGACGCGGAGCTTCTCCCCGCCGGAGGGGGCGCTGTCGAGGATGGTGCCGAGGACCTGCGAGCCGATGTTGCCGGTAGGTGTCGTGATGACGATCATGGGTCAATCCTGCGGACGCCTCGGCGCTGGCGTCCAATACCTCCTGGCGATGATTGATACCCTCGGGGCATGGATCTCGATCTGCGCAAGCTGCGCTACTTCGCGGCGGTCGCGGAGCACCGGCACTTCGGACGGGCCGCCGAGCAGCTGTACATCGCGCAGCCGGTCCTCAGCCGGCAGATTCGCGCGCTCGAACGAGAGGTCGGGTGTGCGCTCCTCATACGCACGACCCGAAGCGTGCAACTCACGCCCGCGGGCGAGCAGCTCCACGAGGAGGCACGCGCGGTATTCGCCACGGTCGACACCGCCGTCCGCCGGGTCCACGAGGTCGACCGCGGTGTCGAGCGACTCGTCGTCGGGTTCGCGCCCGGGCTGCAGGTATCCAAGGCGGTCCGCGCATTCACGGCCACCCATCCCGAGGTCGAGATCGAGCTGCTTCGCCTGCACTGGTGGGAGCAGGACGCGCCGCTGCGCGACGGTCGAGCCCACGTCGGCTACCTCCGGCGCCCATTCGACGACACCGGGCTCCGGGCCGTCCCCATCGGCAGTGAGCCGAAGGTGGCCTGCCTGCCCGCCACCCACCCGCTCGCTCGGCGCCGCGCGGTGACCTTGGCGGACCTCGACGGCGAGCCGGTCCTCGAGGCTCACGCCCGGCGGGCAACCTCGGTCGAGGAGAAGTTCGAGCTCATCGCCGCCGGACGCGGCATTTCCATCGTGCCCCGCAGCGTCGCGCGGTCATATTCTCGCCCCGACCTCGTCTATCGCCCGGTGACTGACGCCGCGCCGGTCGAGACCTGCCTGGTGGTGGCGAAGGACCGGCGGCAGCGCCGGGTGCTCGAGTTCGTGACGGTCGCGGCGCAGGAACTCGGCGTGGAGGCGGTGCGGCCTGCGGCCGTCGACTGATCCCGTCGATCCGCAGGCGCGGCGTCAACCCACCGCGATCATCCCCGGCGTCCTCGCAGGCCCGCGCGTTGCAGCGTCCTCGACGGCCTGTCCGGCGAGTGCGGCCTGTTGCCGGAGGCGAGGACAGCGTTGGACGGCTGGTACCCTACAAACTTCCCCGCGCCATCTACGTTGTCGACGACCTGCCCAGGACGGCCAGCGGCAAGATCAAGCGCCGCGAACTCAACGCCAGCGGCGTCCACTCGCATCGATCCCTTCCCCAGCCCGGCGTACTACCGTCGTGAGATGTCGACGGCCCTACGCGTTCGACCGTATCCGTGCACGCGGTGCGGCGAGAAGATCGTGATCGTCGAATCGCAGGTGTCGAGTCTCGGCGGCCTGTGGCGTCTCGAATCGCACGTGGCCGTCCAGCATGCGGACTTCGAGCCGGCCGACGGGCAGCCCGACCAGATCGACGACGCGTGCCGCCGGACGGCCGGCCCGCGAGGGCCCTTGCGGTAGCCGACCAGCTACAACGTCGGGCAGTCGCTGCTCGTTCAGCGATTTGCGACCCCTCCCCGAATGTCCGCCATACGATGTTGTGCGTGAAATCCTGCGCATGGCGCACCGTATGTGCGTCCGCACTGCTGGTCTTGTCGTTGCCCGCCGGGGGAGCGCTGATCGTCGGCTGTGCTGGCCCGGGTCACGCGTCCGCGCACTCGACGAATCCGGCGCCGACCAAGAGTTCAGCGCCGACCGACCTGCGAGCTGTCGATCCCTGCGCGCTGGTCCCATCCGAACTCGTGACTGCGAATGGGCTGCACCCCGATCCAGTTGGCAGTGTCCCCCACGGCGACTCACTAACACTCTGTGCTTGGACCGGACAAGCATTCAACCTAGGGGTCGGTGTCGAGTGGGACGCCCAATCGTTGGTTGCCTTCAGCATCGCCTACCCGACGCTGGCCGGCTCGGCGACCCTCGATGGGCTTCACGTCACCGTCGCCCAGAACACTGACAACGGCTATCCCCAGTGCGGCGTTGCGGGGCTAGTCGGTACCGGAATCGTGCTGGTGGTCGACGCGAGCGCGAACACCATCGCTGCCTCTTGCGAGCAAGCGAAGGCATTCGGTACTACGGCCGTTCGGCAGTTGCGGGCCTGGCACTTGGTGACGACCTAGCCATCGACAGCGAGGCCCGGGATCCCGGGCCGGTGAGCGTGGAGCCGCCTCGGGGAATCGAACCCCGGACCTACGCATTACGAGTGCGTCGCTCTGTCCGACTGAGCTAAGGCGGCGGGCGCCGTCGTATCGGCGCGACGCGTTAGTCTAGCGAGCCGTCGGGGCCGGCCGCGAACGGCATTGGTCACGCGTGCTACCAGGTGGCGAAACCCGGGTGAACGTCTCGGCGAAACGACCGTGACGCAGGCGCCGGGCAAGCGCGGTGTCGGACAGTTCACGGTATGACCCGACCGCAGTACGGCGCAGGGCATACGCCGCTGGCCATCGCGCATCGCGGCGGCGCCGGCCTGGCCGCCGAGAACACGCTCGACGCGTTCGCCCGCTCCTACGCGCTGGGCGTGCGCTACCTCGAGACCGACGTCCGGCTCAGCGCCGACGGCGTCTGCTTGGCGTTCCACGATGGAACGCTCGACCGGGTGCTCGGCCGCCCGGGCCTGGTCCGGACGAGCCTGCGCGCCGACCTGCCGGGCATCCCCACCGTGGCCGAAGTGCTGCGGGCCTTTCCGGACGCCTATTTCACCATCGACGTGAAGGACGAGGTCGCCATCGGCCCACTCGCGAGGACGCTCCTCGAGGCGGATGCCGCGCATCGGGTCTGCGCGGCCGGCGCCTGGGACGGCTGGCTGGCCCGGCTGCGCCACCAGGTGGGACCGGAGCTGACGACCGCGCTGGGCTGGCGGGCGCTGGCCACGCTGCTCGCGAGCGCGCCGACCGGCGTGATCCCCCCGTGGTGGCACGAGCCGGGACGCTTCGCGCACGTACCGGAGAAGCTGGCCAGCCTGCTCAGTGGGCGACTGCTGGCCCGGGCCCACGCGCTCGGCGTGCGCGTCATCGTCTGGACGGTCAACGAGCCGGCCCGGATGCATCGGCTGCTCGACGCCGGCGTCGACGGCATCATCTCCGACCGTCCGGACCTGCTGCGCGACGTGCTGATCTCACGCGATCAGTGGACGTCGCCCGAGTCCGACGACCGGGTCTCCGAGGCCGGCTCGGGTCGCAAGCTGCCCTCGTAAGCCTTGCGGGACGAGCACACCGACGCCAGGGCGCAGGCCGAACGCCGTCCGTCGGCGGCCAGGCGCACCACCACCGACTCGCCCGGCACGTTGTGGCCGACGACCGTGCCCTCGCCCTCGGGCGTCTCGACCTCCTCGCCGACGGCGGGGGCCTTGGCCGCGAACTCGTCGTAGAGCGGGTGCTCGTACTTCAGGCAGCACATCAGCCGCCCGCAGGCGCCGGAGATCCGCAACGGGTTGAGCGGCAGGTCCTGGTCCTTGGCCATCCGCACCGACACCGGCTCGAAGTCGACCAGGAACGTCGAGCAGCACAGCTCGCGTCCGCACGAACCGATGCCGCCGGTGAGGCGCGCCTCGTCCCGCGCGGAGAGCTGGCGCAGCTCGACGCGTCCGTGCAGCGTCGCCGACAGGTCGCGCACCAGCGCCCGGAAGTCGACGCGGTGCGGGGCGGTGAAGTAGATGGTGGTGCGGTTCGCGTCGTGGACGTAGTCGACGCCGCTGACCTTCATCGGCAGCTCGTGCTCGCGGATCAGCTTGCGGGATGCCACCCGAGCCGCGGCCCGCTTCTTGCGGCTGATCTCGGCCCGGTCGAGGTCAACGGAACCGGCGAGGCCGGCGAGTTCGGGCAGGCCGCCCACGTCCTCGCTGACCCACTGCGGGGCCCACACGACCTCGGCGACCTCGGCGCCGTCCTCGGTGGGATACAGGACGTGGTCGCCGACGCTCGGGGTGAGCGAGCCCGGGTCGGCGTAGTACAGGCGTCCCTGCCGTTGAAAGACGACGGCGCAGATCATGCCCATCAGCAGAGGGTAACGCTGACCGAACCCACCGTCCCGCGATCGAGAGGGCGAAGCGGCTCCCATAGCGACCATTTCGCCCTCTTGATCATGCGGGTGGAGGCCCTAAGAGGGTCCTAGACCCCCTTATTCACGGGCCTAGGTTGAATCTGAGGGGTATTGGCCCGGCATCTAAGGCTCCTTCCCGATGCGGCACCCCCGGCCTTACTCGGAAGCTTGCTTTATCAGGCCAACCGAGGAGGAAACAATGAACACCACGATGAACACCGCAGTCGCCACCGAGCACCAGCACCAGCTGCTCGCAGACGCCAGCTCGCACCGGCGCAACCGCAAGGGCAGCCACCGGCGCACCCACCGCGTCACCGCGTTCCTGAAGGATCTCGCCGCGGCGTCTCTGTGACATCGGTAGCCCCGCCACCAGGCGGGATGCGGACCTCAACCCGAGCCGCCAGCTAGTCGGATCGACCGACTGGCTGGCGGCTTTCTCGTACTGGCCTGAGTACGAGTTCGGGAGCTCGCCCACCACGCAATCTAAGGCCGTTCCGGCCCGTATCTAAGGGCCGCGCCGGATGTGTCCCGGCCGCCCTTAATCGCAGGCTCAAGCCATGAGCGGGGTACATACTCTCTGGGTGGCGCGGCGGGTAACCAGTCGCCAGCTCGTCGGACGCACCGGCCAGCTGGAGGCGCTGCGTTCGGCCGCCGAGGCGGCCGCGCACGGTTCGGCACGCGTCGTCCTGGTGTCCGGTGACGCCGGCATCGGCAAGACCCGGCTGATCACCGAGGCGACATCGCAGGCCCGGGCCGACGGATTCGTCGCCGCGCTCGGCGGCTGCGTCCAGCTCGGCGAGGTCTCGGTGGCCTACGCCCCGCTGGTCGAGGCGCTGCGCGACCTGCGCACGCAGCTCGGCGAGCCCGCCCTCAACGAGCTGCTCGGACCGGGGCTCGTCGACATCGGCGCCCTGCTCGGCACCGGCGGCGGGGCGGCGGCGCGCACCTCCGGCCCGCTGTTCGAGCACCTGCTCGGGTTGCTGACCCGGCTCGGCGAGCGCCAGCCGGTCATGCTCGTGTTCGAGGACCTGCACTGGGCCGACGCGTCCACCCGCGACCTGGTCGCCTTCCTGGGCCGCAACCTGCGCGACGCGTCGGTGGTCCTGCTGCTCACCTACCGGGCCGACGAGCTGCATCGACGGCACCCGCTGCGTCCGCTGATCGCCGACCTCGAGCGCGACCCGCAGGTCGAACGCGTCGCCCTGGCCGGTCTGGAGCGCGACGAGCTCGTCCGCCTGCTCGGGGAGATCTCTGACGATCTGCTGTCCGACAGCATCGTCGACGAGCTGCTCACCCGCAGCGACGGCAACCCGTTCTACGTCGAGGAGTTGATGGCCGCCGGTGGTATCGGCCGCGGCCTGCCGGCGACGCTGGCCGACGTGATCCTGGACCGGGTCGGCCGGCTCTCCGAGCCCACGCAGGCGGTGCTGCACGACGCCGCGGTGCTCGGCTACGAGATCGACGACGTGCTGCTCGCGCAGGTGACCGGCCAGTCGGTGGCGTCCGTGACCGCGGCCCTACGCGAGGCGGTGTTCGACCAGTTGCTCGTGATCGACGGCGACGCCTGCCGGTTCCGGCACGCCCTCGTGCGCGAGGCGCTCTACGACGACCTGCTGCCCGGCGAACGGGAGCGGCTGCACGTCGCCACGGCGGCCGCGCTCGAGGCGTCCGACCGGTTCGACGAGCACGCGCGCTGGGCCTTGCTCGCCCACCACTGGGACGCCGCCGGGCTGTCGGTCAAGGCGTTCGCGGCGTCCCTGCAGGCCGGCCGCGAAGCCGAGCGGGTGCACGCGTTCGCCGACGCGGCCGCGCAGTACGAGCGCGCGCTGCGCCTCTACGACCGGCTGCCCGACCCGGGCATCCCCCAGACCGATCTGCTGATGCTCGCCGCGAACGCGATCAACGCATCGTCGGCGCGGTCGCGGGCGGTCACGCTCGCCGAAGCCGCGTTGCGTGAGCTCGACGACGACGCGCCGCCCGAGCAGCGTGCCCTCATCCTGGAACGGATCGGCCGGTTCAACTGGAGCCTGCACGGGCCCGCCGCCGTGGCGGCCTACGAGCAGGCAGTGGCGGTGCTGGTCGGGCGGCCGGCGTCGCGGGAGCACGCGTACGCGCTGTCCGGTCTCGGGCAGAGCCTCATGTTGCGTAACCGGTATCAGGAGTCCGAGCAGACGCTCAACCAGGCCATCACGATGGCCGGCGCCGTCGGTGCGAACGACGTGCACGCGCACGCGTTGTGCAGTCTGGGCGCCACCCTCGCCGGCATGGGGCGGGTCGAGGAAGGTGTGGACGTCATGCACCGGGCGCTCGAGCTCTCGTTGCAGTTCGGCACGGACGAGGACACGTCCCGCGTGTACACGAACCTGACCCACGTCCTGTACTTCGGCGCCCGCTACGACGACGCGGCCCGCGTCGGCGCGGAGGGCATCGCGTACAGCGTCCGCACCGGCTACCAAAGCGGGTACGGCCAGTCCATCCTGGGCAACTGGATCCTGGCCATGATCTGCGCGGGACGCTGGGACGACGCCGAGGCGGTCCGGGCTGATCCGCGCATCCTGTCCGGCGACGCGTACCAGGAGCTGCGCTGGCTACCGCTGCTGCTGGGGCGGGGCCGACTCGACGAGGCGAGCCGGCTGGTCGAGCGGACCCTGGCCGACACGCTCGACACCAACGACGTGCAGTTTCGCGGGCAGGCGTTGCTGCGCGCGGCCGAACTCGCCGGGATCAATCTCCGGTGGGACGACGCGCGCTCGCTGATCGCCGACGCGCTGGTGCTGGCCCGGTCCAGCGACGATCAGTACTACCGGGCGCAGATCTACGGCCTCGGCGGGTGGATCGAGGCTGAGCGGCGCGACGCCGAGGCCGCCGATGCACTGGCCGCCGAGGCAGCGTCCTGGGGCACTGGGGTCGCGACGCAGCTGCCGGAGGTGCGGGCCTGGCTCGCGACCGTGCCGGCCGAACGCTCGCGTGCCCACGGCATCGACACCGCGGACGAGTGGGCGGCCGTCGCCGCGGTCTGGGACGAGGTGGGCCAGCCCTATCGGGCCGCGATCGCCCGCTACCGGCAGGCCGATGCCCTGCTGCGTTCGCGCTCGCGCGACGAGGCGGGCACCGTCGCTCGCGAGGTGCTGCGCGTCGCCGCGTCGCTGGGCGCCGATCCGCTGGCGACCCAGGTGCGGCAGCTCGCGCAACGGGCCCGGCTGGACCTCGCCGGACCGGTCGCGACGCCGCGAGATCCGGTGGCCGCGCTGAACCTCACCCCGCGCGAGGTGGACGTGCTGACCCTGCTCGCCCAGGGGCGCACCAATCGCCAGATCGGCGAGTCGCTGTTCATCAGCGAGAAGACGGCGAGCGTCCACGTGACGAACCTGCTGCGCAAGCTCGGTGTGCCCAACCGGATCGAGGCCGCCGCCATAGCCCAACGAGTGGGCTTGTAACGGTTTTGGCCGCCAGTGGCCGTATAGCCAGCCTGGTGGCCAAAACCGGGGTTACGGCAGGCGCAGGGCAGCGGCCATTGCCTCGACCGCGATCCGCGGCTTGACGTTCAGCTCCAGGGCCTCCCGGCAGGCGAGAACGGCGTCCAGCCGCTGCAGGGTGCCGGTCTGGGCCAGTCGGCCGGCCACGGAACGGACGTCGTCGACGAAGTCCGGATGCGCCGGCGCCACCCCCGACCCGGCCTGCACGAGCAGCACGTCGCGGTAGAAAGCCGCCAGGTCGACCAGGGCCCGGTCGAGGGCATCGCGCTGGGTGCGGGTGGCCCGCGACTTCTGCCGGCGTTCGAGCTCGCGGACGGCGCCGGTCACGCCGCGCCCCGTCGCCGCGGCGCCCTTACCGGTACCCCCGGCGCCCAGCGCGGTCTGCAGCGCCTCGGTCTCGCCGGCGTTCAGCTCGACCGTGCGGGCCGCGGCCTCGTCCTCGGCGGCGCGCACCAGGTGGTCGGCGGCATCGACGCAGGCCTGCAGCGAGGTCAGCGACGCCGGGATGGCGAGCACGGCGGCCCGCCGTTCCCGGGCTTCGAGATCGCGGACCAGCCGGCGGGACCGCCCGACGTGCCCCTGCCCGGCGGCGGCGGCCCAGCGGGCCGTGTCGGCGTCGACGCCGCTGCGCGCCAGGATGCCGGCCACCGCCTCGGCCGGCGGGATGCGCAGCGACACCAGCCGGCACCGCGAGCGGATCGTCACCGACACGTCGTCCGGATGCGTGGACGGCGCGCACAGCAGGAACACCGTGCGCGACGGTGGTTCCTCGACGGCCTTGAGCAGTGCGTTGGACGCCTGCTCGGTGAGCCGGTCGGCGTCCTCGATCAGGACGACCTGCCATCGCCCGAGCGCCGGCAGGCGAGCGGCCGTCGCCACCACCGACCGCATCTCGGCCACCGAGATCGACAACCCCTCGGGGACGACGGCGTGCACGTCGGGATGGCTGCGGGTCAGCGTCGTGTGGCACCCGGAGCACTCACCGCAGCCCGGCTCGCCGTCCCGCACGCACTGCAGCGCGGCCGCGAACGCCCGCGCGGCGACCGAGCGCCCCGACCCGGGCGGACCGGTGAACAGCCACGCGTGGGTCAGCGCCCCGGGTTTGACCCCGCGCCCGCTGGGGTCAGCGTGCAGCTCGCGGGCCGCCCGGGCGGCCTCGCGCAGCACTGCGACGGACGGCTCCTGCCCCACCACGTCGTCCCAGACGCTCATGACGCCGCGCTCCGAGCGTGGACTCGCGGCAGCCGCCGCCCGCTGCGCCGGCCGTTGCGTCGCCCGTTGAGCAACCGCTCGACGGCATCGTGCACGGCGACGGCCAGATCGGCCGGCGAGCGCGAGGCGTCCAGCACCAGGTAGCGCCGAGGGGCGGCTTCGGCCAGGCTGCGAAACGCCTGGCGCACCCGCTCGTGGAAGTCCATCGACTCGCGCTCGAGCTTGTCGGCCTCACCCCGGCCGCGGGCCCGGTTGAGCCCCACCGCCGCCGCGACGTCGAGCAACACCACCAGGTCGGGAGTCAGGCCGCCGGTGGCCCATCGCGAAATGCGTCGCACGTCCTCAGTCTTCAGGTCACGTCCGACACCCTGATACGCGAGGGACGAGTCGACGTACCGGTCGGTGATCACGATCTCGCCCGCGTCCAGGGCCGGCTTGATGACGGTGTCGACGTGGTGGGCGCGGTCGGCGGCGAACAGCAGCAACTCGGCCCGCGGGGTCAGCTGCTCGTCGTCGTGCAGCACCAGGTCGCGGATCTTGCGGCCGGCCGCCGTCGCGCCCGGCTCGTGCGTGATGTGCACGGTGTGGTTCTCCTTGGCCAGCGACTCGGCCAGCATCCGCGCCTGCGTCGACTTGCCCGAGCCCTCACCGCCCTCGAACGCGATGAGCACGCCGCCGCTCGACAGGCGGCGCCGGGCTGCCGAGTCGCCCAGCAACGAGGCCTTGATGTCGGCCATGATCGGCGCGTGCTGCCGGTCGTCCAGCTTGCGGTAGGCGAGCACCCCGGCGGTGATGGCGAGCAAACCTCCGGCCATCAGCACGAAGCGGGTGCCGTCGATGGTGATGTGGCCACCGAACACCGCGAACGTGTTACGGCCGACCTGCGCGACGACGAAGGGCACGGCGGCGAGCGCGAGGATGAGCACGACACGAATGAGTGACTGCAGCAGCGCGAAGATACGTCCGCGCATCTCGTCGTCGACATCGGTGCCCATCAGGGTGGTGCCCGACAGGTAGGCCATGCCGGCGCCGAAGCCGACCCCGAGCACGAAGATCACCGCCAGGACGACCTGCGGCATGACGGCGGTGATCGACAGGCAGACACCGCCGAACACGATCGACAAGCCGAACAACCGTCGCCGGGACAGTTCGCGCGCGATGCGTGGCCCCAGAGCCATGCCCGAGCCGAGGCCGACGAACACCGCCCCGAAGAGCACGCCGTAGGCGGCGTTGCCGCCACCGAGGCTGGTCACGAACGTCTTGCCGGCGCCGATCACCGTGCCGCCGGCCGCGAACGCGCCGACCAGGCCGAGGATCAGCCCGCCGACCAACCGCGACGAGCCGACGAAGGTGGCGCCCTCGCGCATCAGCCGGAGCAACCCGGGCGGCTTCTCGCCGACGGGACGGCCTACGCCGTGTCCGCTGATCTCGCGAATGAAGAACACGATCAGCGCGCCGAACAGGAAGGTCGCCGCGTTCATGTACAGCGCGAGGTTCGTCGGCTGTGTCCGGAAGAACGACACGTGCCGGGCCAGGACGTTGGTGATCAGCGACAGCACCGAGAACAGTGCGGCCCCGAGTACTGGGGTGAGGCCGTAGGTCGTGATGAGGCTGAGCTGGTTGGCCGCCTCGACCTGATCGCGTCGCACCAGATTCGGCACGGACGCGTCCTTGGCCGGCATCCAGAACAGGCTGATGCACTCGATGAGGAAGCTCGCGACGTAGAGCCAGACGAGGGTCTGATGCCGGTCGACGATCAGATGCGCGAGCGGGATCGTCATGAACAGCACGAACCGCACCGCATCGCCCACCACCATCGTGCGGCGGCGGTCGAAGCGATCGGCGAAGGCGCCGGCCAGCGGCCCGAGCACGATCGCCGGCAGCAGCCGGACGATCAGGACGCCGCCCAGCGCGTAGTTCTGGGCCTGGTAGCCGGACGCCAGCGAGGTCGCCAGCGCCGTGGTGGCCAGCAGTCCGAGCCAGTCGCCCAGGCTCGACAGCGCCGTCGCGTACCACAGCCGGCGGAACGGTTTGACTCTCAGGACGCCGTTGATTGCCGCCACGGACGACACGGCCGGCGCGGTCTGGGCGCCCGGATCCGCGCTGCCCTGGGTCAGTGCTTGGGCGTCGCCGGGCACGTCCACCGGCGCGCTGGAAGCGCCGGCATCCACGCTCGGACTACCGGCGTCCGCGTCCGCGCGCGCGCGATCGGCGCCGATGTGCACTCCTTGAGAATCCGCACTCCCCTGGGCCAGCCTAGCTACGCCGCCCGACGGCCTCGTATCGTTCTCAGGTTCGCTACGTCACAGACACGGGCAGTTCCCGGATAGTTACCGTGACGGCGTATGACGCGACACGGCAGCAGCCAGCAACTCGCGCAGCGTTCCGGCCAGCCGCTCACGTTTCGGGGCGGTGAGCGTGCCGACCAGTTCGCGTTCCGAGTCGAGCAGCGCGGTCATCGCCCCGTCGACGCGGCGGCGCCCGGCGGCCGTGAGACGCACCCGCACCAGACGCCCGTCGTCGTCGTCCGGGCGGCGGATCACCAGCTTGCGCGTGACGAGACGGTCGAGCCGGCTGGTCATCGTCCCGGAGGTGACGTACGTGGCGGCACACAGTTCACCGGCGGTGAGTTCGAAGGGCTCGCCACTGCGGCGAAGGGCGGCGAGCACGTCGAACTCGTGCGCCTGCAGGCCGTGTTCGACGAATGCGGCGGCGCGCCGTTCGTCCAGGACATCGGCGAGCCGGCTGATGCGGGAGAGGATCTGCAGCGGCTCGACGTCGAGGTCGGCCCGTTCGCGGCGCCACGCCTCGACGATCTCGTCAACCTCGTCTACCACGGTGCCTCCTGCTCCTCGGCTCGCACGTGCGCTCGCCGACTGATCATTGTGCCACGTCTCTTGACACCAAGAGATACTCTCTTGACGTCGAGAGGATCTGGCTATGCGATGGGACCCCCAGCAGTACGGCAAGTTCGCCAATGAGCGCGACCGTCCGTTCGTTGACCTGACCGAGCGCATCGGCGCGTCGGCTCCGCGTCGGGTGGTCGACCTGGGGTGCGGCCCGGGCACGCTCACCGGGCTGCTGGCCGAGCGCTGGCCCCTGGCCGCGGTGGAGGGCCTCGACTCGTCGCCGGAGATGATCGCTTCGGCCACGGCCGACCGCGTGGCGTTCCGGGTCGGTGACATCGCTGATTGGCAGCCGACGCCGGACACGGATGTCGTGGTGAGCAATGCCGCGTTCCAATGGGTGCCTTCGCACCGCTCGCTGCTGCGCTTGTGTGCGGCGGCGCTGCCGTCCGGGGCGTGGCTGGCCTGGCAGGTACCCGGCAACTTCGACGCACCGTCGCATGCCCTGATGCGCTCGCTCGCGTCCTCGCCGCGATGGAAGTCGCAACTGGGCGACGTGCTTCGGCATGGCGATCCGGTTGACACCCCGTCGCAATATGCAGCATTGCTGCTGGACGCCGGGTGGCAGGCCGACGCCTGGGAGACGACATACGTGCACGTACTGCCGGGCGCTGACCCGGTGCTCGAATGGGTGCGCGGTACCGGCCTGCGTCCGGCGCTCGCCGCCCTGACCGACGATGCCGAGCGGGCGGAGTTCGAGGCGTCGTTCGCGTCGGAACTGCGCGCGGCGTACCCGGCCGGGGCGCACGGCACCCTCTTCCCGTTCCGGCGGATCTTCTGCGTGGGGCACAAGCCGTGATCCGCGGATACGACCACGTGCAGGTAGCGATCCCGGCGGCGTCCGAGTCGCCGGCGCGGGCGTTCTACCGGGACCTGCTCGGGATGACCGAACGGCCCAAGCCGGCCGCGTTGGCCGCCCGGGGTGGCTGCTGGTTCACGTCCGGGGCGGCCGTGCTGCACCTCGGCGTCGAGGAGCCGTTCCAGCCGGCCGGCAAGGCCCATCCGGCATTCCTGGTGGACGACCTGGACGGGCTGGCCGCCCGCCTCACGGCCGCCGGCCACGACTGCGTGCACACCGACGGCGAGATTCCCGGCGTGCGCCGATTCCACACGAACGACCCGTTCGGCAACCGCCTCGAGTTCCAACAAGCCTGACCCGCCGTCGCCGCGCCGATGATCTTCCTGCGCATGCGGCCAGCCAGCTTGCGGCGCAGGAAGATCACCGCACGAACGGTGACACGCGCTGCCTGCGCAGGAAGATCGCCCCGCCGACGAGATCTTCCTGCACATCCGGCCCCAGAGGGCTGCCCGCGCAGGAAGATCCGGCCGGTGAGGTGATCTTCCTGCTGATGCGGCCAGCCAGCACATCGCCGCCAGCGCATCGCCGCCACGCATCGCCGACGGCACACCACCTGGATGCACACCGCTGGCAACATGCGCAAGTGTGCTCTCCACAGGCGGGTTCGATATCCACAGATTCCTGATGGCGGGTGCCGCAGGCTCGGCGGATCCTCATGGTTGATCCATGCTGACCGCATCCGCACTCCGGTCCGTCACCGACGACTGCGACCCCGTTACCCGTGTCGCGACGCTCGTCGCCGCGGGCTGGCCGGACAAGGCCATCCGCGCGCAGCTGCGAGCCCGGCGCTGGCAACGGGTCGGGCACGCGATCGTGCGACACAACGGTCCGCTCAGCCGCGACGACCACCTTCGCGTCGCGCTGATCAATCAAGGCCCACGTGCTGTCGCGACGGCGTTCACCGCCGCGGAGCTGTTCGGCCTGACCGGCTGGGAACGCGACGAGATCCACGTACTGGTGCCTCGAGGCGCTCGGGTCGCGCAGCTACCGGGCGTGCGGATCCACTATGTCGGCCGCTGGTCCGCCGCGCCGCGTCATGCCGTCCGGCCGCTGCACCTGCTCGCTCCGGCGTTGGTGGTCGCGGCCGCGACATTCGCCGAGGCCCGGCCGGCTTGCGGCATCTTGGCCGCCGCCGTCCAGCAACGTCTACTGCGCGCCTCGGACCTGCACACCGCGCTGGCTGCGGCGCCGAGAACCCGGCATCGGGCCACCTTGGCGGCAGCAGTCGATGACATCGCCCAGGGTGCGCACGCGCTGAGCGAGCTCGACTTCGTCAAGCTGTGTCGACGGCATCGCCTGCCGCCGCCCCGACAGCAGGCCATCCGACTCGACCCCGCCGGCAATCGACGATTTCTGGACGCTGAGTGGTACCGCTATGACGGGCGGCGCGTAGTCGCGGAGGTCGACGGGGCGATCCACCGGACGGTGACCCAATGGGTCGCCGATCTGCTCCGGCAGAACGAACTATTGATCGGCGACGACATCGTCTTGCGCTACCCGAGCATCGTGGTCAGAACGGACGAGGTGTACGTGGCTACTCAGCTGCGCCGGGTGCTGCTGGGCGGCTAGCACGTGCTGCCCGAGCCCGGCGGCTAGTACGGGTGCCCAAGCCCGCTAGCCACGAGCGGCGCCTCGCCGATGACGCAGGAAGATCGCCCCGCCATCGAGATCTTCCTGCGCATACAGCCCCATGGGGAAGCCCGCGCAGGAAGATCCGGATTGAAACGTGATCTTCCTGCGCGGGCTGGGGGCGACGCGAGCCGGGACATCCACAGCCTCCAGACCGGCCCGCTGGGTCAGCCGCCGACCACGGCGTAGGCGCGTACTGAGAACGTGCCGACCGACTCGAGGCGTAGGGGCACGGCGTGCAGACGGGCGCCCGTCGCGGGCAGCTGATCCAGACCGGTCAGGTGCTCGACGACCGGGACGTCGGCGGCGAGCAGCGTCGTGTGCGCCGGGCGCTCACCGCCGGGCACCGCGTCGTCGACGTTCACCGCGTCGATGCCGACCAGGACGGCGCCGGCATTGACCAACCACTGCGCGGCCGCCCCGGTCAGGTACGGTGCGTCGCCCGAACCGTACGCCGGCGTACCCCAGTGCTGGTCCCATGCGGTATGCAGCAAGACTGCACATCCGGCGACGGGCAGTGCAGCCAGGGCGGCAACGTCGATCGCCCGATCGTCGCTACCGGTCAGCCGGGCGACGACGATCGGCAGATCCGCGACGGACGACAGCGGCAGCCCGGCCAGGTCGACGCCGGTCGGGTAGCGGTGGAACGGGCTGTCCAGGTAGGTGCCGGTGTTGCCGACGAGCGTCACCCGGTCGATCTGGAACTCGGTGCCCGGGGCGTACTGGGCGCGGGACGCCTCCCGGGTCATGAACGGCTCGATCTCGGGGCCGGGCAGTCCGGGATAGGTGACCATCCCGGCCCGGATCACGTGGTTCAGCTCGACGATCCGGCGCGAATCAGCGCCGACCGCAACCGGCCCGCCCCGCGAGCCCTTGTGCTGCTCCTCGAACACGTCCAGGTTGGTGATGTCGACGCGATCGACCATGAGCAGGCCCAGGTGCCGGACGAACAGCGGGCCGACATCGGCCGCCGACACATCGGGCCCGGGCACGTCCAGCCGAAAGCCCTGCGCCGACAAGCCACCGCCGTTGCGGAATGTCACGGTTGCGTCGAAGCCCGCTCGATAGTCCGGCACGAACGCCATGATGCCCGATCGCGCAAGGGAGATTGACGCGCCGCGGTCGCCGGAGCAGGCTTCGCGCAACTGGGGGTGGGCTTGATGACGACCAACTGGAGCGCCCGATTCGCGTCGGCCGGCAACGACGCCATGCGCCGCGACTACGACGGCATCATGGTGCCGCGGCTGTTCGAACCGTGGGCCGAGGTGCTGCTCGACCAGCTCGCCCTCCAACCCGGCGAGCAGGTGCTGGACGTGGCGTGCGGTCCGGGCACCGTCGCCCGGGCGGCGGCGCACCGGGTTGGGCCGACCGGGCGGGTGACCGGCGTCGACTTCAGCCCGGCGATGCTCGCGATCGCCCGCGGCAAGCCGCCCGTCGACGGCGGCACGCCGATCGAGTACCTCGAGGGGCCGGCCGACAAGCTCGACATGTCCGATGACGACGTCGACGTGGTGACCTGCCAGCACGGTCTGCAGTTCTTCCCGGACCGGGCGGGCGCGCTCGCCGAGATGCGCCGCGTGCTGCGACCGGGCGGCCGGCTGGGCATCGCCCTGTGGCGCGACATCGCCGAGTGCCCGCCGTTCAACGCGCTCGCCGACGGCATCGCCGAGATGCTCGGCGAGCAATTGGCGACGACCTATCGCAGCGGTCCGTGGGGCTTGTCCGACCCGGACGAGCTGGCCGCACTGCTCGACGCGGCGGGGTTCACCGAGATCGCGGTCACCCGGCACGAGCTGCCGCTGGTGTTCGACGGCGGGGCCGCCCAGCTGGTCGAGACGCTGTCGGTCACCCCGGTGGCGCTGGAGGTCGCTGCCCTGGACGACGCCGGCCACCAGCGCCTGGTCGACGCCGTCGCCCGAGCCGCGGCGCCGATCACCAGTGACGGGATGGTGCGCTCGACCGCCGCCGCCAACCTGGCCATCGCCGGGGTCTGATCCGCTTTTGGCCGCCCGGCATCACATACAGGCCTGGGCGGCCAAAACCGGCCTACCCGATGGCGGCGTCGTCGATCCACTCGCCGTGGTAGCCGTAGGGGACCCGACGCGGCAGGTGGATGGTGGCGACCGGTCGCCGCTCGGGCGCGGCCGCGTCCAGGATGACCAGCGCGGCGCCCGGCCGGGTCAGGTCGTGCACGATGCCCATCAGCCAGCCATCGTCCTCGCCGGAACGGTGCTTGGACCCGTGCTTGGACGGCACGAAGACCATCTCGCCGGACACCCGACCAGCCCCGAGGTAGTGCGCGCGCTCCGCCCCGGTGACGGTGTCGTGCTTGACGATCAGGTTGTGCCGGACCGAGCCCATCGGGGTCGTCGGGCTGTACACGTAGCGGTTGGAGCTGCCGGTCCAATCGCCGTTGATGGTGGGGAACTCGGTGACCACGTCCGACAGGAACCGTTCACTGGCCCGGCCGGTACGCGGGTTCAGCGTCCACTCGTAGAGCCGGGTCTTCGCGCGCCCGCCCGGCACGCCCCCGAAGATCTTCTGTGTTTCCGCCCAGTCGGCCCCGTCGCCGCTGGTGCACCGCAGCACGATCCGGCCGGCGGGGTCCTCGTAGGCGTTGCCGACGTGCCAGCCCCACCGCGGGCTCACCGGATACCAGCGGATGTCGGCGCTGGTGCCGTCCTTGGGCATGACGCCGATGCGCGGCTCGTGGCGATCGCTCCAGTTCGGGAATCCTCGCTGCAGCGCGGCCGCGTCCCACACCACCGGAAAGTCCAGCAGCAGCACGTAGTTCTCGGTGATCCCGAAGTCGTGCATCAGGGTCGCCTCAGGGAGGTCGATCGGCACGCTGCGGACGAGTTCGCCCTGCGCCGACAAGCGGTGGTAGGTGAGGTAGGGCCGGCCCAACGGCGAGTAGCCGATGAAGTGCATCTCGCCGGTCCTCGGATCGGACTTGGGGTGCGGGCTGAACGCGGTGGTGAGCTTGCCCCCGAAGTCCATCGGGCCGATGGTCTCCAGCTCGGGGGTGATCTCGTACGGAAACGCCGTCTCGACCAGCGCCATGATCTTGCCGGCGTGGTGCTTGATGCTCGTGTTCGCGGGGCCGCTGCGCAGGTCCGTCAAGTCGGGATCCCGGAGGGTGCGCACCCAACGATTGCGGTACCACTCCGCCCGACCGTGGTCGATCCGGATGCCGTGCACCATCCCGGTGCCGGCCCACCACAGGCCGGGATCCACGCCCGGTCGCGGATTGGGCCCGTTCCGGAAGTAGCGACCGCACAGTTCGGGCGGGATGCGGCCCTCGACGGTGAGCGGCGCCGCATCGATCTCGTCGGCGGCCGGCGCGTACACCCCCGTCAGGTACGTGGGAAGAGTGGGCTCGGCGGCCGACTCGGGTGCCGGCTTGGGGGCAGAGCTCGCCCAGGCCGACGACGGGAGACCGGCGGCGACGGCACCGCCGAGCGTGCCGAGCGCGCCGAGTTGGAGCACGGTTCGTCTGGTCAGGTCAGGCATGGAGCACCTCGTCACAATGGATAATGGATAGCGGTACTATCTATACGGTAACCCGTGCTGGGCGGACGGCGCAACCGTCGGGTTGGATGGCTCGAGAACAGGAAGAGGGTGGGTACGTGCGGATCGCCGAACTGAGCCGGGCCTCCGGGGTCGCCGTGCCGACGATCAAGTACTACCTGCGCGACGGACTGCTTTCCGCCGGCGAACTAACCAGCAAGAACCAGGCCCAGTACGACGAGCGCCACGTGCGCCGGCTCAAGCTCATCCGGGCGCTGGTCGACGTCGCGGGGCTGTCCATCGCCGGGGTTCGCGATGCGCTCGCGGCCATCGACTCGACCGAGCAGGGCCGGCACAAGCTGCTCGGCCAGGTGCTGCACAGCGTCCCCGTCCCGGCGGCCCTGCCCGACGACGACCCGGGGCTGGCGGGCGGCGACGCCGAGCTGACCACGCTGATCGGGAAGCTCGGCTGGGCCGTCAAGCCCGACAACCCGGCCTGGCGGAACGCGGCCGAGGCCATTGCCACCATCCGCGCGCTCGGCGCGGACGTCGTGCTCGAGCGGCTGGCCGGATACGCCCGGGCCATGCATGACGTCGCCGAACTCGACCTGGCGATGATCGCCGAGGTCAAGGACCGCGAGCGGCTCATCGAGCTGGCCGTGCTCGCCACCCTGCTCGGTGACCCGCTGCTGCTGGCGCTACGCCGGCTCGCCGAAGAGGACGTGTCGGCCCGCAGCTAGTCCGGTTTTGGCCGCCCGGCATCACATACAGGCCTGGGCGGCCAAAACCGGGCCTAGACGGACGGTTCGAGCTCCTCGTCCACCGGCTGGGTGAACTGCGCGTTGTAGAGCTCGAAGTACGCGCCCCGGCGTTCCAGCAGTTCGGCGTGCGAGCCCTGCTCGACGATGGCGCCGTCCTGCATGACCAGGATGAGGTCGGCGTCGCGGATGGTCGACAGCCGGTGCGCGATCACGAAGCTCGTGCGGTTGGTGCGCAGGGCAGCCATCGCGCGCTGGACGAGGACCTCGGTGCGCGTGTCCACCGACGACGTCGCCTCGTCCAGGATGAGCAGCGACGGATCGGCCAGGAACGCCCGGGCGATCGTGATCAGCTGCTTCTGCCCGGCGCTGATGTTGCTGGTCTCCTCGTCGATCACGGTGTCGTACCCGTCGGGCAGGCCGCGCACGAACCGGTCGACGTAGGTGGCCTTCGCCGCGGCGAGGATCTCCTCCTCGGACGCGGCGGGGTTGCCGTAGGCGATGTTGTCGTGGATCGTCCCGCCGAATAGCCAGGCGTCCTGTAGAACCATGCCGGTCTGCGAACGCAGGTCGTGGCGGGACATCGTCGTGATGTCGACGCCGTCGAGCGTGATGCGCCCGCCGTCCAACTCGTAGAACCGCATGATCAGGTTGACCAGCGTGGTCTTGCCGGCACCGGTCGGCCCGACGATCGCGATGGTGTGGCCGGGCTCGGCGACCAGCGACAGGTCGTCGATCAGCGGACGATCAGCCTCGTACCGGAACGCGACGTGCTCGAACTCGACCCGTCCACACGGGTTGTCCGCGCGCACCGACCGCACCGGGTCGGGCGACTGCTCCGGTGCGTCCAGCAGGTCGAACACCCGCTCGGCCGACGCCACCCCGGACTGCAACAGGTTGGCCATCGAGGCGACCTGCGTCAGCGGCTGGGTGAACTGCCGCGAGTACTGGATGAACGCCTGGACGTCGCCGAGGCTCATCGATCCGGACGCCACGCGCAG
>Ga0137412_10000360_pt1 | contig 31462 bp, 28 predicted proteins | sample CZODoug2_1_16fun_FD_122160 | JGI IMG/M metagenome (GOLD analysis project Ga0137412, IMG submission 122160) | Vadose zone soil fungal communities from Angelo Coast Range Reserve, California, USA - CZODoug2_1_16fungal (Hybrid Assembly) | ecosystem: Environmental > Terrestrial > Soil > Vadose zone...
AGGCCGTCGCGACAGTTACGGGCCTGGACGCCACTGAGGTCCGAGGCATGTTGGCGTTCTTCAGCCAACGGTGGGAATCGCAACCCGACTTCCGGCTGCCCGGTCAACACAACCTTGCTCGTCTCTACCCCGCCGTGGACCTGGCCACCGGCACGTACTTTGTGGCTGATGTGTGGGCGCTGCCGGGTGCCCTGCATGAGCGATTGAACACACTTGCCGGCCAAGAGCCACAAATGCATCGTTACCTGAAGCATCGGGCCGCGGCGCACGAGCGTCTGGCCGCCGAGGCAATGCGAGCCGTCTTTCCACCTCCAGCCGTCTGGGCGCAGCAGCACTACACGAGCGCGAGTGGACCGGGCGAAGTCGACGTCCTGGTCGCGCTGAACTGGCCATTGGTGCTGGAGGCGAAATCGCATTCGCTCACGCCACCCGGACGCCGAGGAGCTCCCGACCGGCTGAGGAAGAAGACCCTTGAGGTAGTGGGCGAGGGCGCGTCTCAAGCGCAGCGCACCTGGGCCTACATCCGCGATGAGCATGGCCGCAGCTTTGCTGGTGCGGCAGCCTCGGCTCCGGTCGACGTCCTGCCCGCCGACGTTTCCGGCATCACCCAAATCATCGTGACCTTCGAGCGGATGGACCCGGTCGCGTACCTCGGACCGGCCCACACCGGACGAGCGAAGCAGCCACTTTGGGTGGTCAGTATCGCCGACTTGCTCATGGCTGCGGAGCTGTTGAACACGCCGGCCGCGTTCCATCACTATGCGCGCGTTCGGTCATCGCTCGCGGCGGCCGGGTTGGCGATCTTCATGGAATCCGACGCGGTCGGTGCGTACCTGGAGGACCGCCTTGCTGCGGTCAGTTTGCAGCTCCAGTCCGATCCTGACGTCACTGTGATGCTCGGCTATAGCAGCGCAGCCATCAACGACTACTTCACCGGCGCCGAACTGGGCAATCAGCGGTCACGCCCCAAGGACGGCGTTCCCGATGAGGTTGTGCGGGCACTGGAGCGACTCATGGATGAACTGCCGAACGAGTGGCTTCGGGTCGCCGATGCCGTGATGGAAGCGGAACCAGATACCTGGAAGCGATGGCGCAAGTACCGCCGTCGGCACAAGCGCGACGGGGAGTTTGACCTCGCCGCGGGTGTCCGCCTCCGGACCGGGCCGACCGTTCAGTGCCACGACGACGCCGACGTCCGAGCGGCAGCCCTCGCCACATTCACCACCCCCGAGTAATGGCTTATGTGCCGGATCCACTACGTGGGGCCCTAGTCACCGACGCATCGCAAGGTCAGGCCGGCACCGGAGGGAGCTAGTGGTCGGGGGTGCCGACCTCACGCAGGTGACGGCACGCCAGCACCATCGAGCGCGTCAGCGACTCGCTGGCGTAGGGCAGGCCGACGTCCGCGCAGTGCGCCCGCACCAGGACGGACGCGCGGCGCAGGTTCGCCCGCGGCATGCTCGGGAACAGGTGGTGCTCGATCTGGTGGTTCAGGCCGCCGAGGAGCCAGCTGATCGCGCCGCCGCCGCGGACGTTGCGGGTGGTCAGCACCTGCTTGCGCAGGAAATCCCAGCGGGAGCCGCTCGGCGGCATCGGCATGCCGGTATGGCCGGGGACGAAGGCCACCCCGAGGTGCAGGCCGACCATCGCCTGGTGGGCGGCGATGAAGACCGCGGCCCGGCCGGGGCCCAGCACCAGCACCAGACCCCCGACATAGATGATCAGGTGGGCGAGCTGCAACACCAGGTCGCGGGGCCGACGCACCGCCTGCAATCCCGCGATCCGCAGGTTGATGGCCTCCCCCAGCAGCATCGGGAACAACAGTTCGGCCTGGTGTCGCGCCCACCACACGCCGAATCGGCTGCGCCGCGCGCCGGCCTGCTCCTTGGTCCAGAGCACCGCACCCGGATCGACATCGGGATCGTCACCCACAACGTTGGGATTGCCGTGGTGCTTGGCGTGCTTGTCGGCCCACCAGCGCGAGCTGAACCCGGTGACCAGATCCCCCAGGCACCACGCGAGGGCGTTGTTCACCCTTGCCGTGCGGGCAACCTGACGGTGGCTCACATCGTGGCCGAAGAACGCCAGCCGGGTGGTGAACAGCGCAGCCGGCACGGCGAGGAACAACGCCCACCAGGTCTTCCCGAGGAACCACACCGCCGCCCACACGCCGACGTAGACGGCGAAGTCGACGGAGAGCAGGGCGGCGTAATGCAGCCGGCGCGGGCGCATCAGCCCGCGGGCGCGCGCGGCCTGCAGGAGCGCGCTGAAATCACTGCCGCGGCGTGTTTCCGGGAAAGATTCGGCGCCGGGAGACGCGGTTTGTACAGGTGCCGTCATGGCGCCGAACCTTCTGCGACAGGGACGCGTACGCAAGTGACTGTCGCCGAGAGTCCGGAGCAACACGGGCGCCGGGCGGAGGTGCCGGGTCCTGGCTCGACAGTACCGGTTCTGGGCGAGTTTCACGGGGCGTCCGCGCGTCGCGCCGTCGAGCATTGCGCGACGCAGCCTGACCTACCCCCGTCTGGGTGTAAATGGCGCGCCTCGACGGCGCCTCGCGTGGCACGCTGCCGAGGTGGACACGGGGGCTTACCGCAGCGTGTGGGGGGTCCGGGCGGCCCGGCGGGTGCTGATCCTGGGCGCGGTGGTGCGCATCCCGTTGTGGGCGGGCAGCGTGGCGTTGACCCTGCATCTGGTCGGGCACCTGCACCGCTCCTACGCCGAGGCCGGACTGGTGGTCACCGCGTCCACCATTGCCGTCGCGGTCAGTGGCCCGTGGCGGGGCCGCCGGGTGGACCGGGTGGGGCTGCGGGCCACCGTCGCGCCCAGCCTGGCGGTGCTCGCCGGGTGCTGGGCGATCGCCCCGTTCACCGGCTACCTGCCGCTGCTCATGCTGGCCTTCCTGGCCGGGCTGTTCGCCGTCCCGACGTTCTCCATCGTCCGGCAGGCACTGATCTGCGCGGTCCCGCCGGAGCGACGCCGCGCGGCGCTGTCGGTCGACTCGGTCATGGTCGAGCTCTCGTTCATGATCGGTCCACCGCTGGGGGTGCTGCTGGCCTCGACGATGCCCACCCCCTGGGCCTTGTTGATCTGTGAGTACACCTCGATCGCCGGTGGGCTGGCGTTATGGGTGGCCAACCCTCGGATGCGCGCCGAGGACCCGGACGCCATCGACGCGGGCGGCGCGACGGATGCCGCGCGGTCCCGGCAGGTGGTCGGTGTATTGGTGATGAGCGCCGCCGCGGTGCTGGTGCTGACCGGCACCGACGTCGCCACGGTGGCGGCGCTGCGCGACATGGGCCACAGCCCGTGGATCGGCGCGGAGCTGGCCATCTGGGGTTTGGGCTCGGCCGTCGGCGGCCTGATCTACGGGGCACTGCACCGTCCGATCCCGGTCCCGGTGCTGCTCGCGGCGCTGGCCGCGGCGACCGCGCCTCTCGCCGCCGCGCCCGGGCCGGTGCTGCTCGGCGCCCTGCTGCTGCTCGCCGGGGCGTTCTGCGCCCCGACGATCACCGCCACCGTCGACGTGCTGTCCCGGGCCGTGCCCGACCACGCCCGCGGCGAGGCACTCGGCCGACACGGGGCCGCGATGACCGTCGGCGCCGCCGTCGGTGCTCCGCTGGCCGGCGCGGCCATTGACCACAGCGGCTGGCCGGCCGGGTTCCTGCTGCCCGCGCTGGTCGGACTGGTGGTCGCCGGGACCGTGGCCGCGCTCGCCCCGGCCCCGGAGGCCGCCGGCGCCGTCCCCGTCCCGGTCGGCCCACCGGCCTGAGTTCCCGACACTCGTGATCTTGACCCGAATCAGTACCAACATGTACACGGGTAAAGCGGGACAACTCTTAGGGTTGCCTGTGACTTCGTGATCACGGAAAGCTTCAGACATGACCTCATCCACCCGCCCGGCGACCCGCCCTGAGGCGTCATGAGGCTTGCCGAGAGCGTCCGCTTCGCCGTGCGCGGCATCATCGCGAACAAGATGCGATCCCTGCTCACCATGCTCGGCATCCTGATCGGTGTCGCGTCGGTGATCACGCTGGTCGCCGTGGGCACCGGCTCCTCGCGCGACGTGCAGGCCTCGATCAGCCGGCTGGGCTCGAACACCCTGTTCGTGCTGCCACTGCAGGAAGGCAGCGGCGGTAACGGCCGCGGCATCGGTGCGCAGTTGCGCCGGGCGTTGGGCATCAAGAGCCCACCGGTGAACGGCACCGTGGTGCGTGGCGCGCAACTGTCGTTCCAGGACGCCGAGTCGCTGAAAGATCCGGTGAAGGCTCCGCACGTGAAGGACGTGGCGCCGGGTGTGATCATCCAGCAGGCGACGGCCACCCGCGGCACCTCCTCGCACACCGTGGAGATCCTGATCGGCAGCACGCCGGCGTTCCTGCCGATTGAGAACCAGAAGATCACCTGTGGCCCCGGCTACACCGACGCCGACTACGCCGCGCACGCGCACTACGCGATCCTCGGTACCTCGGTGGCCCAGGACCTGAGCGACGGGGATCTGTGCGCGATGAACGGGCAGCAGATCCGGGTGAACGGTCAGCCGTTCACCGTCGCGGGCATCCTGGAGAGCAAGGGCTACAGCGGCCAACGCGACCTCGACGACCGGATCATTGCCACCGGGACCGCGGTGATGGACTCGCTGTATGGCTACAACCCGCCCGGCTCCGGGGAGATCAGCGGTATTGCCGTGCAGTCGATCGACGACGCCAGCACCAAGGCCGCACAGACCGAGGTCACCGCGATCATGGCGGCCCGCCACCACGTCGACCTGCTGCACGCCGACTTCATCGTGTTCAACTCATCGCAGGTGCTCGACGTCTCCGGCTCGACGAACCACACGCTGACCATCCTGCTCGCCGCCGTGGCCGGGATTTCGCTGCTCGTCGGCGGCATCGGCGTCATGAACATCATGTTGGTCTCGGTCACCGAACGAACGCGCGAAATCGGTATCCGCAAAGCCATCGGCGCCGGCCGCGGCGACATCATCGGCCAGTTCCTCGGCGAGGCGGTGATCCTGAGCATGGTCGGCGGGATCCTCGGGGTGCTCGCCGGCATCGGCGCGTCCCGGTTCACCATCGCCGGGGTCAAACCGGAGGTCGCGCCGTACTCGGTCTACCTGGCCCTGGCCGTGTCGCTGTTCACCGGCCTGTTCTTCGGTCTGTACCCGGCCAGCCGGGCCGCGGACCTGCGCCCGATCGACGCGCTGCGCTACGAGTAGGGCCCGGCCCGTAACGTCGGCGCCATGACGTCCATGAGCAATCCCTGGCCGGAGCTCACGTTGTCCCGCTGGGCAGAGACGCGGGACACGCTGCACCTGTGGACCCAGGTCGTCGGGAAGGTCCGGCTGCGTCTTTCCCCGATGCTCAACCACTGGTGGCAGATCCCGCTCTATGTCTCCGCGCGGGGGCTCACCACCTCGCTGATGCACACGGGCGGGCGCGGACTGGAGATCGAGTTCGACTTCATCGATCACGTCCTGGACCTGCGCACGACAGACGGCCGCCGCCGCGCCGTCGCCCTTGAGCCCCGGTCGGTGGCGGACTTCTACGCCGCCACCATGGCGGCGCTGGCTGAACTCGATGTGACGGTCCGTCGGTTCGACTACCCGAACGAGGTGGTCGAGGCGATCCGATTCGATCAGGACACCCAGCACCATTCCTACGACGCCGGCGCGGCGCAGCGGTTCTGGCTGGCCCTCGTCCAGGCGCATCGGGTGCTGTCTGCGTTCCGGAGCGAATTCATCGGCAAGGCGAGCCCGGTCCACTTCTTCTGGGGCGGGGCCGACCTGTGCACCACCCGGTTCTCCGGGCGGACCGCGCCGAAGCACCCGGGCGGTGTGCCCAACTGCCCGGACTGGGTTCAGGAGTTGGCCTACAGCCATGAGGTCTCCAGTTGCGGCTTCTGGCCCGGCGGCGGGGACGAGGGCGCCTTCTACGCCTACGCCTATCCCCAGCCGGACGGCTTCGCCGAATGGCCGATCGAGCCGGCTGCTGCCTACTACGACAAGGCGCTCGGCGAGTTCCTGCTCCCCTACACCGCAGTGCGGACCGCGGCGGATCCGGACGCCACGCTGTTGTCGTTCTTCCGGACGACATACGAGGCCGCGGCCGAACTGGCCGCGTGGGACGGCGCCTCGCTGGAAGCCGGCCCACGCCACTAATTCACCGTCCTTACCCGAGCAGCGCGTGGATCCACGTCGTGACTGCCTCGACAACCTGTGCGAGGGCAGGGCTCGCTGTGCCGCCGGTTCGCGCCGGGACACCGAACATGTGGTTGGCGTGGGGCACCTCTATCAGCGTTGCGCTGGGCGGGAGCGACGGGAATTGAGCCGGCGTGCCGTACGGGTCCGCTCCGCCCTGCACGATCAGCATGGGCAGGCCGGTCGAGACCAGTTCGTGCGGGCTCCCCGGACCGAGCAGCGGATAGGACAACGCGATCACCGCGTGGGCGCCCAGGGTCCTGGCGGTGCGGCAGGCGACCTGCGATCCGGCGCTGCGCCCGCCGGCGATCACCGGTGTTCCGGCAGTGGCCACGTGCGGCCAGACGGCGCGCCACGCCGCGTCGAGTGACGGTTCGTCAGATGCCGGGCGTCCGGGTCCGCGGGCGAGGCGGTAGGGCTGGGTGATCAGCGCGACGGTGAACCCGAGCGGGGGCAACGCAGCGGCGATCGCCTGCAGATCGGGAGCCTCGACGCCGGTGGCGGAACCATGCCCGAGCATCACGATCGCCCGCAGCGGTGCGTCCGCCTCGAACCAGGTGATGGCCGCCTGCCCAACCGGGGTGTCCACGTGCTGTTGCCTCATTGGCGGCCACGCACGGCGTCGCCGCCGGTCAGCCGGGCCGCCTGGCGGGACATCCGCTCGAGGAAGGCCGTGAGCCCGCCGACCACTGCCGCATCCCCGGGGACGACGTGCCCGCCCGAATGCTCGAGCACCACCGGATTCTCGAACTGCGCGGCGAGCGCCTCGGATTCCCGCGGCGGGATGACGCCGTCGGTGCGGCCGATGATGTGCACCGAGGGCAGCGTGAATTGGTGTTGGTACAGCGGCGCGTGAGCCGGCGCGTCGTTCTTGAAGCCGCCGACCATGACGGCGAAATCGAAGTCGATCGTGTGCTCGTCCGGTTCCTCGCGCATCCCGGCCAGCAGGCCGGCGAACGCGGCGCCCTGACTGAACCCGAACACCCCGTCGAAGCGGGGCTGGGTGGCGAACAGCTCCATGGCCCAGGTGCGGGTGCGATCCCATCCCCGGGACGGGTTGTGCCACCAGCCGAAGTCACCGGCGGCCAACGAAGGCGCGTCGAGATGCACCAGCTCCACGTTGCGCAACGACGGCGCCAACGGCGCCATCTGGCCGCGGAGGATGTCGGCGCTGCCGTGGTAGCCGTGCAGACAAAGGACACGAAGATCACGCATGGGAACGATCGTCGCCCGTTCTTAGTCATGCGTCCAACAGATAGTTATTATCCTTACGATAAGCTGCGTGCATGACACCGACGTTGCGGCAGCTCGAGTACTTCGTCACCGTCGTCGACGCGGGATCGTTCACCGCGGCTGCCGCCCTGCTCCATGTGAGCCAGCCGGGCCTGTCCCACCAGATCCAGTCCCTGGAACGCGACCTCGGCGGACCGCTGCTCGAGCGGCTCCCGCGCGACGTTCGATTGACGCCGGCCGGCCGCAGCGCACTGCCTCACGCTCGAGCCAGCCTCGCCCACGCCGAGCGCGCCACCAGCGCCGCCAGACGGGCCTCCGGCGTGGACGCCGGCGAACTGCATGTCGGCACGCTCTACTCAATCAGCGTCGGCCTGCTGCCCAAAGCACTGCATCGGTGGCGTTACCACTACCCCGACGTCCAGGTTCGCCTCGTCGAGTTCCGGCGGACCGGCGACCTCATCGCCGCCATGGAAGCCGGCCAGGCAGACCTCGCGGTCGGACCCACGCCGCCCGGTTGGACCGGCCCGGTGCAGCCCATCGGCGTCGAGGAGTTCGTCATCGCCGCCGCACCCGGGGCGACGCTGCCCACTAAGGGCAGCACGGTCAGACTCGCCGACCTCGCCACCCAGCAATGGGTCCACTTCACTCCCCCGAGCGGCCTCGCCGACATCCTCAACGACGCGTGCCGCGCAGCGGGATTCGAACCCCACGCAGCGGTCCGTACCGAGCAAGCCCCCTCGGCCCTCACCCTGGCCCTGGAGGGCCTCGGCCTGACCCTCGTGCCCGGCAATGTGGTCCCGCCCGGCTATCCCGGACGACTGCTGTGGCCGGACCCACCCGTGCACCGCGAGTTATCGGTCTACACCCGCGTACGTCCCGATCCGATCACCGCTGCCTTCGTCGCAGCGATCACCCAGGAGCCGCTCGCCACGCCCCCGCACCTTCTGGAACGCGTTCAGTCCGCATGAGGATTCGCCTCCATCTCGATCACGGTGACCTCCGCGGCGAGGTCGCACGCGCTGCCCGGGTCGAGGGCCTCGGCGTGCGCGGCGACCCGCTGCAGCAGCGATCGGAACGTGGTGCGCTCGTCCGGGTCGAGCGCGGCCAGCACGTGGGCCTCGACCTGGCCGAGCCGCTGGTCCAGGTCGGCGAGCAACGTCGCCCCGCGCTTCGTGACGGCGATGCGCCGGGCGCGCCGATCGGCGGGGTCGGGCTCGCGGGTGACGAGCTTCGCCTCCTCGAGCGCATCGATGAGGTAGGTCATCACCGTGCGATCGACGCCCAACCGGGCGGCCAGGGCGAGTTGGGTGCCGGGCTGGTCCCGGGCGGCGGCGGCCAGCGCCTGATAGCTGCGCGGCCCGCCGGGCAGGTCGGCCATCACGGCGGTCGCGGCCTTGACGTAGGAGCGGAACACCGCGCCCAGCGCCCAGCCCAGATCCTCGCCCAGCGCGTTGGCGCAGGCCCCGAGCGGGATCGAGTCACTGGTCACCGTCCCAGTCTAATTGATATACGAGTCCGGGAAGAACTTCTGCTTCACTGATGTTCTGTACTCCAGATGATCTGCCCAGCCACCCGGGATCTGGAGAATGAGATGAACCTGTTCCGCCTCGACACCAGCCTTCGCACCGAGGGATCGATCGGCCGCGAGGTCGCCGACACCGCCGAGTCCGCCTGGCTCGCCGAACACCCCGGCGGCTCGGTCGTCCGCCGAGATCTGGGCACCGACCCGCTGCTGGTCACCGACTGGATGGACGCCGTCGCCGGCTCTCAAGCAGCCGACCGCACGGACCGGCAGGTCGCTGCGGCCACCCTCGCGGCGTCCCTTGCTGACGAGCTCCTCGCCGCCGACGCGGTCATCGTCTCGACCGCGTTGTACAACTTCGGCGTGCCCGCACAGCTCAAGACCTGGGTCGACCTGCTGATCACCGACCCGCGCTTGTCCCCCGGCGCCGAGCAGCCGCTGGCCGGCCGCCCCGGCATCCTCGTCGTCGCCCGCGGCGGCGGCTACGGCCCGGGCAGCCCCCGCGAGGGCTGGGACCACGCCACCCCGTGGGTGCAGCGCATCCTGGCCGACGTGTTCGGCCTGGACCTGAAGGTGATCGAGGCCGAACTCACCATGGCCGCGCACGTTCCCGCGATGGAGTCACTGCGCGAGATCGCTGAGCAATCCCGTCAGGACGCGCACACTGCCGCCGCTGAGCACGGTCGCTCTCTGGCCCGCGACGCCGGCAGCCGGGCTGCCTGACGGTCCAACGGGACGCTGAACCTAGGCGATGGTCGCCGATTGCGGTCGGCCCTGCCAGGTCAGGGTTTGAAGTACCTCGAGGAACGCCCGAGCAAGTGGGGGCCAGTCCTGGCGGGTGAACGCGGTGAGCTCGCGTACCAAGGGCGGTTTGAGGCTGCGGACCTCAGCGTTCAATCCCCGGGGGACGACGTTGTCGGGGATGAGCGTGACGCCGAGGCCGGCGGCGGCCAGGTGGGCGGCGGCGGCTACCTGGCCGGTACGCACCGCCCGCCGCGGCGCGAAGCCGACGCGGGCGCATGCTTCGAGGATGAGGGTGGTCAGGCCGTGATCCGGCCCGAACAGAATCCAGTCCCGGTCGGCCAGCTCCTCGAGGGCGAGACTGCGCTTGCGCCGCGCGAGCGGGTCGGATCGCGGTAGGACGGCGACGAACTGCTCCCAGCCGAGCTCGATGACAGGTCCGGTCCACTGCGCCGGGCGAGGACCGACTGCGAGGTCGCCGACGCCCGCCCGCACCGCGTCGTCGAGTGCTCTGGCGTGTTGATATTCGCGAAGCACCACCGTGGTGGCCGGGTAGCGGGTGTGCCACAGCTCGAAAGCCGCCGGCAGCACGCCGTAGGCGACGGACGTCACGGTGGCCACCTCGATCTCTCCGGACTCGAGCCCGAGGGCACTGCGTGCGCTGCGCGCCGCGCGTGCGGAGTGCGTGACGGCGAGGCGGGCATCGGTCAGGAAGGCCTTGCCGGCCGCGGTGAGCCGCACCCCGGTGGGCAGGCGTTCCAGCAGTTGGCCGCCAAGTTCTTGTTCCAGGCTCTTGATCTGCTGGGACAGCGAGGGCTGGGCGACCAGCAGCCGCTCGGCCGCGCGGGTGAAGGAGCCTTCGTCGGCGATCGCCAGGAAGTACTCCAGCTGCCGCAGGTTCACACGTCCCTCCCGGGGTGAAGCCTCCCCGAGCCTATAGGCATTGCCTATGGTGAAGCATGATTACTCGTCTTTGCCTTATGCCTTCACCCGGGCCAGAGTCAACGACATGACAACCACCGACACCACCTCCGCCAAGCGCCTCACCGTGCAGATCCCGACCGCATCGGGTGACGCGATCGAAGCCTGGGTGTACCTGCCCGAGGGCAACGGCCCGCATCCCGCCGTAGTGATGGGCCACGGCATCGGCGGCATCAAGGCCGGCGGGCTGGACCCGTTCGCCGAGCGTTTCCGCGCGGAGGGCTTCGTCGCCATCGCCCTGGACTACCGCAACTTCGGTGGTTCCGGTGGGCAGCCGCGGGAGCTACTCAGCGTTCCGCGTCAGCGCGAGGACTACCGCACCGTCATCGGCTGGGCAGCCGAACAGTCCTACATCGACCCGGGCCAGATCATCGCCTGGGGCACCTCTTTCGCCGGCATGCACATCCTCGAACTCGCCGTCGCCGACCATCGACTGGCCGCCGCGATCGCCCAAGCCCCGCTCACCGACGGCCTGGCCGCCGCACTCATGGCCCGACCCAGTACCGGCATCCGGCTCTTCGCGCTGGCGCTGCTCGACCGTCTCGGCTCGCTGTTCGGCCGCCCGCCGATCTACCTCCCCGGCCACGCAGAGCCGGGGCAGTTGTCCATCGGCGCCACCCCGGACGGAGCGTTCGGGCAGGGGCTGATGACCCCGAAGGACGGGACGCCGTGGAACGACCGCGTCGCTGCCCGCTCACTGCTCAGCTTCTCCTGGCGCCGGCCGGTGCGACGCGCCGCCGCGGTCCGCGTCCCTCTGCTGCTCGTCGTGCCCGAGGCAGACTCCATCGCGCCCGTCCCCGCCGCGCTCGAGGTCGCTCGCAAGGCACCGGGCGCCGAACTGTTCCGCAGCGCCGGCGGTCACTACGACGTCTACGAAGGCGGGGCCGGCTTCACCGACGTGCTGCGCACGGAGGTCGACTTCCTGCACCGCCACGCCACGACCGCGTCCTGAGCCTGCACATTCCCTACCCGATAAGGGAATCGGGACCATGCCGCAATCGACACTTCCGGCCAGTCACCTCGCTTACCTGTCACGGACGTAGCTGCCGGGCGCATTCTCGAGCGCCGGGTGTTGGGCGCTGCCCAACGACCCCGGGGCCGCCTTGGGCTCGCCGGACCGCGCGGCCAACCAGGCGGCATAGTCCGGCCACCACGAACCCGACTCGGTCGCGGCGGCGTGGCGCCAGTCATCCGGCTCCAGGGTGTTGTCGTCGGACACCTGGTAGCTGGACTTCGCGTTGCCCGGTGGATTGACCAGCGCGGCGATGTGACCGTTGGTGGACAACACGAAGCGCACCTTGCCGCCCAACAGCTGACTGCTCCGGTAGCAGTTGATCCAGGGGCAGATGTGGTCCGCCGAGCCGGCCACCACATAGGAGTCGACGGCGATGTTCCGCAGATCGATCGGGGTGCCGAGCACGGTGACCGTGCCGGGCTGGGCCAGCCGGTTGTGCAATGCCACGTCGACGAAGTCCCGGTGCAGGGCCGCGGTCATCCGGGTGGTGTCGGCGTTCCAGAACAAGATGTCGAACTTCGGCGGCCGCTTGCCCTGGATGTAGTTGTTGACCCAGTAGTTCCAGATCAGATCCTGCGGCCGCAGCCAGGCGAACACCTCGGCCAGACTTCGCCCGTCCAGGTATCCGGCGCGCCCCGATTTGGCCACCGCCGCGGCGGCCAGATTCTCGTCGAGGATCGCCGAGGTCATGCCCGCCCGACTCTGATCCATCATCGTGACCAGCAGGCTCAAGCTGGCCAACCGATCCAGCCCACCGGAGGCCGCGCGGTGCGCCGCGGTCATCGCGGCCAGCAGACCGCCGGAGCACGCCGCGACCACGTGGGCGGACCCGGCCCCGGTGATCTCCTCCACCGCATTGAAGGCCTCGAGGATCGCGGTCGCGTAGCTGTCGAACCCCCACGCGCGATGCCTGCTGTCCGGGTTGCGCCAGGAGATCACGAAGACCTGCTGGCCCTGCCCGACCAGGTACTCGATCAGGCTGCGGCCGGGCGCGAGGTCAAGGACGTAGAACTTGTTGATGGTCGGCGGAATGATCAGCAGCGGCACCGACCGGACGGTCTCGGTCTGCGGCCGGTACTGGATCACCTCCAGCACCTCGGTGCGCAGCACCACCGACCCGGGGGTGACCCCGAGATCCTTCCCCACCACGTAGGCCTTCGGGTCGACCATGGTCGGCACCCGTGGTGAGCTGGACAGGTCGTGCAGGAGCTGGCGCGAACCGGTGACGACGTTTCCCCCGCCGGTCTCGATGAGGGCCTTCCACCCGACCGGGCTGACGAACGGGTTGTTGCTCGGCGCGAGTGCCTCCACCAGGTTGTTCGCGGCGAACCGCATCCGCTCGCGGTCCTGCCACTCCAACGGCACGTCCTCGACCACCTCTTCCGCGGCCCGGCCGAGGACGAGGTAGGACTGCAGAATGCGATGCAGTAAGGGGTTCTGCGTCCAGGCCGGGTCGGCGAACCGCTTGTCCCGGCCCGCCGCGGCGATCGTCGAGGTGCCGACGGCGATCCGGCCCAACTCCGCGGCCACACCGCCGACCCGGGAGACCACCGGTTGCGGATTGCGGACCAAGGCTCCGGCGAAGCGGGTCAGCGGTCCACCGGGCAGCAGCCGACGCATCGGGCCGACCGCCGCCTGGGTCAGCAGTTCGTCGAGGGGTGCGGCGAGCGCGGCGGCGCCGTCCTCCCGCGCGGTCATCAGCGGCCTTCCGGCGGAACGATCTCCCGCTTGAGCACCTTGCCGGTCGGCCCCTTGGGCAGGGCATCGACCAACCACAGCAGCCGGGGATACTTGTAGGCGGCCACCCGTTCCTTCACCCAGTCCCGCAACTGTTCGGCCGATACCTCGACGCCGACCTTCAGCGCGACCGCCGCGGCGACCTCTTCGCCGTGGGTCGGGTGCGCGATGCCGATGACCGCGGCCTCCAGCACCGCGGGGTGCTCGTAGAGCACCTCCTCGATCTCCCGCGGATACACGTTGAACCCGCCGCGGATGATGAGTTCCTTCTTGCGGTCGACGATGTAGAAGAAGCCGTCCTCATCGATCCGACCCATGTCGCCGCTGAGGAACCAGCCGTCCCGGATCGCGTCGGCGGTGGCCTCGGGGCGGTTCCAATAGCCCTGCATGACGTTGTGCCCACGGATCGCGATCTCGCCGATCTCCCCCTGTGGCACCTCGGCACCGGCGGCGTCGACGATCCGCATCTGCACGCCGTCCACCGGATGCCCGATCGACCCCGCGCGGGTGTTGCCGACGTGGTTGAACGAGGCCACCGGGGAGGTCTCGGACAGCCCGTAGCCCTCCAGGATCGGCACCGTGAACAGCTCGCAGAAGCCCTTCAGCACCTCCACCGGCAGCGCGGCCCCACCGGAGATGCACACCCGCAGCGTCGAGGTGTCCGCGACGGTGGCCCCCGCTGCGAGCATCGCGACGAACATGGTCGGCACCCCCTCGAACACCGTGGCCCGGTCCCGTTCGATCACCTTCAACACGGTGGCCGCGTCGAATCGGGCGACCAGAGTGATCGCCGCGCCGGCAGCCACCGCGGCGTTGAGTGCACAGGTCTGACCGAACGCGTGGAACAGCGGCAGGCAACCGACCACGACATCCTCGTGGGTCAGGTCGATCAGCGTCGACACGGTCACCGCGGCGTTCTGCCGCAGGTTGGCGTGGGTGAGCTGGGCACCCTTCGGGGTCCCGGTGGTGCCGGAGGTGTAGAGGATGACCGCGGTGTCGCCGTCCTCGCGCACCGCCACCTCGGGCAACAGCGGCAACGACGCGGCCTGAGTGACGGTGTCCTCGGTGACCGGGATGCATTCGGCACCGGCGGCGTCGGCGCCGATGTCGGCCTCGGAAACCACGGTGTGCCAGGCGAACACGATCCGCGCGCCGGAGTCGCCCAGGTAGTGCTTCACCTCGCGGGATTTGAGCAGCGGGTTCATCGGGACCACGGTGCCGCCGGCTGCCAGCACGCCGTAGTAGAGGACCGGGAAGGCCAAGACATTGGGCAGCATGATGCCGACCCGGTCGCCGGGTTGCACGCCACGTTCGCGCAGCCAGCCCGCGATCCGCGCCGCCCGGTCGTGCAGCTCCCGGTAGGTCAGCACGTCCTCGTCCAGCCGCACCGCGACCCGGTCGGGGTGGCGGTGGAACGCCTCGGTGAGGTTGGTCGCGAGATTCGTCATCAGCTGTCCCCAATCACGGGCAGTACAGATCTGCTCGACAACATGATTACTCGCATCCGTTCTCAACGGCGATGAGGTGCGGCCCGAGAAACTCCGAGATCAGCCGACAGCTGATGTCTGACCGGGTGAACAGGAACAGGTGGCCCGCTCCGTGCACGGTTTCCAGGCGGGCATTGGGAATCAGGCCCGCCAGGATCCGACCGTTCAGCGCCGGGATGATCGGGTCACAGTCCCCACGCAGCACCAGGGTGGGTTGGCCGATGCTGCGCAGCCACAGCCCGCTGGCGAAGTTGCGCAGCGCCAGCACCTGGTAGAGGTAACCCCGCCGGGACGGCGGCATGTCGAAGTGGATCAGCGGCTCGAGGCGTCCGTCGTGTTCGTTGATGACATCGGGCCCGTAGAGCACCGGGGCCATGCGGGCCAGGTAGGAGGGCGAGGAGAAACGTCGGGGGCCGGCCAACCGGCGCAGGATCCGCGGCCCGGCGGGCACCATCAGCAGCCCGGCCGCGGTGGCACACAGCACCAGGCGCCGCACTCGTTCTGGATGACGGTGGGCGATGCTCTGCGCCAGCGCCCCACCCCAGGAAACGCCGAGCACGTCGACGGTGTCGACCCCGAGCCCGTCGAGCATTCCGGTGACGGTGTCGGCCACGCGTGCCATCGACGGTGGCCGCAGCGGCAACGAGGAACTGCCGACGCCGGGCGCGTCGAAGGCGATGGTGGGGTGATCGCCCAGCGCGGCGCGGACCGGCACCCAGGCCTCCAGCGCGGCCCCGATGCCGTTGCACAGCAGCAGGGGTGGCCTCAGGGTGCTGGTGTGGTCCCCGGTCAGCGAGACCCGGATCCGCAACCCATCAACGGTCTGCCAACTGATCCGTTCTCCCGTGCGGTCGGACACCCGGGCGTCTCCTCAGCGTCAACGGTGGACCATTCTAGGTCGGCAGCTTCAGGCTCAGGTGAACGCGCCGTACCCGGTGATGTCCCGACCGACCAGCAGCGTCTGGATGGTCTCGGTGCCCTCGTAGGTGTGGATCGCCTCGATGTCGCACATGTGCCGCATCACGTGGTTCTCCAGCAGGATGCCGTTGCCACCGAGCAGATTGCGGGCCTCGGCCAACACCCCGCGGGCTTTCACGGTGTTGTTCAGCTTGGCCAACGCGGCGATCGTGTCGGACATCCCCTCCGCATCGTCGAGCCGTCCGATGCGCAGGCAATACAGCTGCATCGCGGTGACGTCGCAGAGCATCTGGACAAGCTTTTCCTGCACGATCTGAAACCGCGCCAGCGGCCGACCGAACTGCATCCGCTGACCGGCGTAGGCCAGCGCCGCGTCATAGCCCGCCACCGCGTGACCCAGGGCTGCCCAGGCACATGAGGCGCGGGTGGCCTTCAGCACCTCGGCCACGTGTTTGAAGTTGTGCACGCCCGGCAGTTGGTTGGCCCCCGGCACCCGCACGTCGACCAGGTCGATGTCGGCCTGCCACAGCGCGCGCAGCGCGACCTTGCCCTCGATGACCCGCGCGTCGTAGCCCGGAGTGCCCTTCTCCATCAGGAAACCCTTGACCTGCAGGTCCTCGGTGTCCCGCGCCCACAACACCACGACATCGGCGGTGGCCCCGTTGCCGATCCAACGCTTGGCGCCGTTGATCACCCACTCGTCGCCGACTCGCTGTGCCTGCGTCTCCAACGTCACCGAGTCCGAGCCGTGCCGGGGTTCGGTCAACGCGAACGCGCCCAACTTCTCGCAGCGGGCCATGGCCGGCAGCCACCGCTGTTTCTGCTCCTCCGAGCCGTGCATGGCGATCGAGCGCATCGCCAACCCGCCCTGGACACCCACGAAGGTCCCCAGGCTCCCGTCACCCCGGTGCAGTTCCATGGCCACCAGACCGGCGGCGGTGGCACTCATCTCGGGGCAGCCGTAGCCGGAGATCCCATCGCCGACCAGACCGAGTTCCCCGACCCGGCGGAACAGGTCCAGCGGCAACTCGGCCCGCTCCCAGTAGCTGTTGATGACCGGCAGCACTTCGGAGTGCACGAAGGCCCGGGTGCGGTCCAGATAGTCCAACTCGATCGGGGAAAGGTCACGACGGATGAGGAAGTAGTCGGTGCGCAGCGCCTCGCCGATGCCCGTGTAGACCGGCCGGTCGGCGGCGAGGTGCACGACGGTCTCACTCATAGACCCTCACCACCGACTCGGCGATGCAGACCGGCTTGTCCTGAGCGGCGCACTCGAAGCTCATCAAGAACGTGACGTCCCCGCCGCCCGGTCGGCTCTCGATCCCCTCCAGCGAAAGCCGCAACCGCACCCGATCCCCCACCGGCAAAGGGGCCGGGAAGCGGACACGATTGAGTCCGTAGTTGACCACCATGCCGAAGCCCTCGAGGGAGACCACCTGCTGCATGAGATGCATCGCGAGGGCCAGCGTGTAGTAGCCGTGCGCGATGGTCCCGCCGAACGGGCCGAGCTGGGTGGCCTTCTCCACGTCGGTATGGATCCACTGTTGGTCGTGGGTGACCTCGGCGAAGGTGCTGATGTCCCGTTGGGTAACCGGATGCCAGTCGCTGATCCCCAGCTCCTGGCCCAGCCGACCCTGCAATTCCTCGATCGTGCTCACCGCAAGCATCGCCAGCCTCCACTGAGAACGTTCCAGGAACGTAGCCGTGCCGAGCGGCCAAGCCGCGGTAGTCGACGACCAAAGGTGGAAGCCGGATCATGTGGGCCGAGCACAAGTACTTCTCCAGCCAGGGAGCGCACATGACGCCAGCCGGCAGTTCGGAAGCCACCTCGTCGGTACTACGGGCTGTGGTGGGCCGGGTGGAGCAGCGATTGGACGAGGTCGTCGCGCGCGCCGTGGAGCGGATCTGGGCGGAGATCCCCAGCTACCAAGCGGTGCACGACCCGACGTTGCGCGAGGACGTCGTGGTGCACAACAGCACGCACCTCCGGGCGCTCGTGGCGACGCTGGCCGGCGATGCCGCGCCCAGCCGGGAGACCTTGCTGTTCACCCGCGGCCACACCGCCCGGCGGGTGGGCCGAATCCCCATCGCGGACTACCTGACCGCGTTCCGGATCACCCAGGACATCATCTGGGAGGTCCTGCTCGAGGCCGCCGACGCCGAGGGCAGCCCGGAGAGCGTCATCGGCCTGGTCGGCCCGATGTTGGACCACATCAACGTGGCCACCACGTATGCCGCCGAGCTGTACATCGAGATCGAGCAGCTGGACATGGCCGGCGGCGAACGGGTCCGACGGGACCTGCTCGAGGATCTGGTCGCCTCCCGTCCGGTGCCACCGGGCCCGCGCCTGGACGCGGCGCGCGATGCCGGGCTCGGCCGCGATGTGCCGTGCCTGGTCATCCTCGCCCTGCCCCGCGACGTACCGGAGGACGAACAGGTGGTGCGGTCGGCGGCCGGGGCGTTGGCCCGCGCCTGCGGCACCAGGTTGCGCCCGCTGATCGTGCTGCGGCGCGATGAGATCGTGATCGTGGCGCCGGTGCACGAGTCGGACAACAGCCAGGTCGTCGCCGACCTGACCACCGCGTGCGAGCGTCTCGCCAAGCAGGACGTGCGCCTGTCCATCGGCCTGAGCACCGTCCACCCGGGGTTGAGCGGTGTCGCCTCGGCGCATCGGGAGGCCCGGGGGGCGGCCGAGAGCCTCGGGCCGGACGGCGGAGTGCTCGCCCTGCCCTCGCTCAGCGCCTTCGACTATCTGACCTCGTTCCGCGATGACACGGCCGAGCGGCTGATCCCGGCCTCGATCCATCGGTTCGTCCAGGAGGACCTGTCCCACGGTGGCGTGCTCACCACGACGCTGCTTGCCTATGTGGACTGCGACCTGAACGTGAAGGTGCTCAGCGAACGCCTACGCGTGCACACCAACACCGCGCACTACCGACTCAACCGGATCGCCGATCAGACCGGGTACGACCTGCGCAAGCTCGACAGCGTTCTCCAGCTGGTCATTGCTACTCGGCTGGCGCAACCCCTCGGTGACCGGCCACTGGGGGGGTGGGGGTAGGCATCCGCGCCGCGAGCGCCACGGCGCGGAATTCCGACGGCAGGCAACCGTGCCGGGCCCGGAACACCCGATTCAGATGCGACAGGTCGCTGAAACCCCAGCGGGTGGCGATGTCGGTCAGCGTGCGTTGTCCAGCGCCGGCCCGCAGATCCTGCGCGCACGCGTCCAATCGCAGGGCCATCACCGTCTGCGCGAAAGTGTGTTCGGTGTGCTGGTAGAGGCCGTGCAGCTTGCGCACCGAGATGCCGAAGCACCGGGCCACGTGCGCGGCGGTGAGGTCGCAGCGTTGCAGGTTGGCCGCCAGGTAGCGATTCACCGAGGCGCGCAACGAGGCATCGACGGTCTCCCGCCGGGTCTCCCGGAGTTCCCCGGTGCCGCCGGCCGCGGCGGCCAATACCGACAGGAACGCGGTTTCGGCTGCCTCAGCCGCACGGTGGTCCAGTGATTCGATGGTGCGCCAGATGGCGGTCATCGTCGAGGCGACGACGCCGGCGATGCCACCGGCCGTCGCGTCGTGGGTCACCGCGGTGAAGCCGTCCGGATCGGCCAGCAGTGGAACCAATCGCGAGCGCGGCACCCGGAAGGAGATGACCTGCCACTCGCCTCGCTCGTCGCCCTGGAAGTTCAGCCGGTATTCGTTGGTGGTGTCGAACATGGCGAAACCACCGGGGCCGATGTGGCAGGTCCGTTTGCCCTGTCCGGCAAGACAATGGCCGCGCAGTTGCAGGTTGACGAAGACGTCGTCGGTCATCGTGCGCCGTAGTTCCGCGGGCCCGTGGATGAGCGACTGGGTCCGCGAGCAGACCTCGGCGCAATGCGTGGAACGCAGCACCGACGAGCGGGCCCAGCCGGTGATGCCGTCGCGATGTGCCGGCTCGCGCTCGGCCGCCAGGGGCGTGCACACCTGGCAAATGACCTCGCGCCAATAGCTGAACTGTTCAGCGACCGGCTTGTCTGCCGACGTCAAATAGCGCACAGCACAATCTACTGCGGGTCGAGCTGCCCGACTCCTTGCTCGTTCGCGTAGGCGATCAGTGCGGCCGGGGCACGTTCGATGTGCCGCACCAGGACGTCCACCGCGGCGGCCTCGTCGCGGGCCAGCGCCAGGTCCTTCAGCGCGCGGTGCTCGGCGGGGATGTCGCGCACGTGGTCGTCGGTCAGCACCCAGTACCAGCGGCGGTACAACTCGGCGTTGTCGCGGAGTGCGGCGGTGACGGCCTCCAGCCGCAGGTTGCCGCTGCCGGCGAGCAGAGCCAGGTGGAACTCGTTGTGCCGTCGGTTCCACTCCTCGCTGATCGTGCCGTCCTCGGCCAGCACCGGCGTGCGCTCCAACCGGTGATCGGCGGCGAGCACCTCGGTCTCCCAGGCCAGGTCGCCCCGGGCGATCGACCAGCGCAGCCCCTGGGTCTCCACCAGCACGCGGGTCTCGGTCAGCGCGGTGATGTCCTCGATCGACAGGTCGCGCACCCGCACCCCGCGTTGCGGCTCGGACACCAACAGGTCCTGTTCGGTCAGCCGCAGCAGGGCCTCGCGGATCACCGACTGGCTGGCCCCGAAGCGTTCGCCGAGTTCCACGACCTTGAGCTTCTGGCCCGGCGTGAACGCGCCCCTGAGCAGGTCGGCGCGCAGCACCGCGTACACCTCCTCGGTGCGGGTGGCCCGCGGCGTCGTCATGGAACCATCGTAGCGGTTATCGATAAAAAGCAAGAGATGGAAACTTTCGAAAAATTATCGATACCCCCTTGAAATCTCTGTCAGGGTGGGTAGATGATGTATCAACTACCCGATGAACCGCTGACCCCGGAGCCCCGTATGGCCACGAACCAGCTGACAGTCCCGGTCCTGATCGTTGGCGCCGGCCCGGCCGGGCTCACCGCCTCGCTGGCGCTGAGCCGCTACGGCATCGAGCACCTGCTGGTCGAGCAGTACCCGGGCACCGCGCACACGCCGCGGGCGCACATCGTCAATCAGCGCACCGTGGAGATCCTGCGTCACCTCGGCGTCGAGGACCGCTTCCACGCCGTCGCGACGCCGGCCGCGATGATGCGCAACAACCTGTGGGTGACCAGCCTGGCCGGGCGGGAGGTGGCCCGGTCCGAGACCTGGGGCACCCGGGCCGACCGCGCCGCGGAGTACGAGCTCGCCAGCCCGGTGGGCATGGCCAACTGCCCGCAGACGGTGTTCGAGCCGTTGCTGGCCACAGCCGCCCGGGACGCGGGCGCGGACATCCGCTTCGAGCACGTGTTCGAGCACGCGGAGGTCCATGCGGACGGCGTGACCAGCACAGTGCTCGACCGGGCCACCGGCGACCGCCTCGTCGTGCACTCGCAGTACGTCCTCGGTGCCGACGGCGCGCGCAGCAAGGTCTTGAGCCAGGCCGGTCTGACCGTCGAGGGACCCGCGGGCCTGGCCCAGGCCGCGAACATTTGGTTCCGCGCGGACCTGCGCGAGTACCTGGAGCACCGCCCCGGCGTGCTGGTCTGGAACGTCATGCCCGGAGCTTCGGGGGCGCTGCACCTGGGCACGCTGATCTGTCACAAGCCGTTCGAGGAGTTCGTGCTGGCGTTCATCTACGACCCCGCCGAACTGGACCCGATGGCCATGAGCGAGGCCGACCAGATCGCCATGGTGCGCGCCGTGGTCGGGGACGAGGGGTTGGCTGTCCAACTCAAGGGGGTGGCCTGCTGGCAGGTCAACGCCCAGGTCGCGCCCCGCTACTCGGCCGGCCGGTTCTTCTGCCTCGGCGACGCCGTGCACCGTCACCCGCCGTCGAACGGCTTGGGCCTGAACATGTCGGTTGCCGACGCCTACAACGTGGCCTGGAAGTTGGCGCTGGTGCTGACCGACCGGGCCGATCCCGCGCTGCTCGACACGTATTCGGATGAGCGGCAACCGGTCGGGGCGCAAGGTGTGCAGCGGGCGATAACCAGCCTCGGCGAGCTGGCCGCGGTGGACCGGGCGCTGGGCTTGGAGCCCGGGCAGTCGGCCGAGGACGGGTGGGCTGCGCTGCGGGTGCTGGACGAACCCGGACCGGCGGGCGATGCCCGACGGGCGGCGCTGCGCGAGGCCGTCGCCCTGACCGACTACCAATTCAACGCGCACGGCGTCGAACTCGGTTATCGCTACCGCAGTGCCGCCGTCATTGACGACGGGAGCCCGGAACCCGTTCCGCAGCGCGATCCCGAGCTGTACTACACCGCCACCAGCCGCCCCGGGGCACGCGTGCCGCATGCACGGCTGGAACGCGACGGCGTCGACCTGTCGACCTTGGATCTGCCCACTGACCTGGGATTCGCGCTGCTCACCGGTTGCGGCGGTGAGGCGTGGGCACAAGCCGCCAAGCAGGCCGCCGCGGAGACCGGGGTGGAGATCGATGTGCATCTCATCGGGGCGAGCGACCTGCGTGATCCCTACGGCGAATGGGCTGCACGTCGCGAGGTCGCGACGGACGGGTGCGTGTTGGTCCGCCCCGACCGCCATGTGGCGTGGCGCTGCGACCGGTTGCCCGCGGATGCACCCGACGTGCTGACCCGGGTTGTCCAGCAGGTGCTCGGCGCACATCCGACAACGGCAAGGAGCAAGCGATGAGTCTGCACCGCCTGACCTCGATCACCCTCGGCGTGCCGAACGTGGAGGAAACCGCGGCCTACTACGAGAGCTTCGGCCTGCTCCCGGTCGGCGACGCGACCACCCCGCGCTTCGCCACCCTCGACGGGGGCGAGCAACTCAAGCTCGTGCCGTCCGCGATGCGGCGGCTCGTCGAACTCGGCGTCGGCGTGGACGACCCCGACGACCTCGACCGGGTCACGGCCAGCCTGGCCCGGCTCGACGTCAAGGGCGCGCGCGACCAAGCCTCATTGCGAATCATCGATCCGAACTCCAACCTCGAGGTCGTGCTGCAGGTCGCGCCGCACCTGGAGCAGACACCGGCCGAGCAGGTCCCCTACAACGGCCCGGGCCGCGCGTCACGTCCCAACGGCCGCGCCCCGGGTGTGGAGCGAGAGAACCGGGTACGGCCGCGCAAATTGGGTCACGTGGTGATCGGCTCCCGCGACCAGGACGCCAGCCAGCGCTTCTTCACCGAGGGCCTCGGCTTCAAGGCCAGCGACCACGTGCCGAGCCTGGCCAGCTTCCTGCGCTGCTCGACGGACCATCACAACATCCTGATCCAACGGGCGCCGGTGGACTTCCTGCACCACACGGCGTGGGAGGTCGACGACGTCGACGAGGTCGGCCGCGGTGCCACCGCGATGCTCGAGGGCCACCCCGAGCGCCACGTCTGGGGCCTGGGCCGCCATCACATCGGGTCGAACTTCTTCTGGTACCTCAAGGACCCGGCGGGCAACTTCTCCGAGTACTACAGCGACCTGGACTGCATCCTCGACGACGCGCTCTGGCAGCCGTCCGTGGTCGAGGGCGCCCGCGGCATCTACAACTGGGGCCCGCCGCTGCCCCCGTCGTTCATCAATCCCGACGATCTGGCCGCGCTCATGGCCGGTTCTCACAGCGCCCGCTGAGAAGGAGTTTCGCGATGCGAATCGGCAGAATCAACGACCGCCTGGCCCTGGTCTCCGGGGAGTTGGCACTCGACGTGGAACGAGCCAGTGACGGACGCTTCGCCGCTGACCCCGACCTGGTCTTCGGCCGCTGGGCCGAGTTCACCGCCTGGGCCGCCGGAAAGTCGGCCGCGGACGGAGAGGCCTTCACTCCGGCGCAGGTCGGCCCGCCGGTGCGGCGCCCGACCCAGGTGTTCGCCATCGGGTTGAACTACCGGGCGCACGCCGACGAGGCCGGCGTCGGGCAGACGCCGCCGTCCCCGGCGGTGTTCACCAAGTTCGTCACCAGCATCACCGGCCCCTACGACACGGTGCAGTTGCCCAGCACACAGGTCGACTGGGAGGTGGAACTGGTCGCCGTCATCGGGGAGCGCGCGTATGAGGTGTCCGAGAAGGACGCCTGGCGGTTCGTCGCCGGTCTGACGGTGGGTCAGGATCTGTCCGAACGTGCGGTGCAACTGAGCGGCCCGGTGCCCCAGTTCTCGCTGGGCAAGTCCTACCCCGGTTTCAGCCCGATCGGGCCGGCCCTGGTCACTCCCGACGAGTTCAGTGACCCGGACGACCTGGCCCTGGGCTGCGCGCTGGACGGCGAGGTGCTGCAGGACGGCCGCACCAAGGACCTGATCTTCTCGGTGCCCGAGCTGGTCGCCCGGCTGTCCGACGTGCTGCCGCTGCTGCCCGGAGACGTGATCTTCACCGGCACGCCGTCGGGGGTCGGCATGGCCCGCGATCCCAAGCGGTACCTGCCGCCCGGCGGCACGTTGGTCAGCACCATCGAAGGCATCGGCGACCTGCGCACCCCCTTGGTCGCCGGGCCCCGGTACCGGGCCTGAGGGGCGTGCGGCATGGAACTCAGCTGCATGATCCCGCCTGCGCTGCCGTTCCCGGAGATCGCGGCGCAGGCCCGGTTGGCCGACGAACTCGGCTACCACACCGTCGCCGTCAATCACATCGCCGCGCGGGACTCGTTCGGCGTGTTGTCCGCGCTGGCCATGGTCACCGAGCGGGTGCAGTTGGCCACCGCGGTGGCGCCGATCTATCACCGCTCCCCCGCGTCCATGGCGCAGACCGCGGCGACGGTCGATGACGTATCCGGCGGCCGGTTCACCCTGGGCCTGGGCGTCGGGCACCGGGTGACCATGGGCGGTTGGCACGGCCAGGAGATCGGCAACCCGACCGCCGAGTTGCGCGAGTACGTCGCGCTGGTCCGGGCGCTGCTCGCGGGTGCGGAACCGCCGACCGGCAAACGCTGGAACTCCACCTTTCGCTTCAACGGGTTCAGCCCGCGCGCGGACATCCCGATCGTGCTCGCGGCACTCTCCCCCGCGATGCTCCGGCTGGCCGGAGAGGTCGCCGACGGGGTCGTGCTGTGGGCCTGCCCGGCCGACTACGTCCGCGACGTGGTCGTCCCGGAAGTGGCGAAAGGCCGCGCCGCGGTGGGCAAGTCGCTGGACGGATTCGCCGTGATGCCCGCCGTGCTGGGCGCCGTCGGCGGTGACCAGGCCGCCGCACTCGACGGCGTACGCACCGACCTGCACCGTTACTTCGGGCTGCCGTTCTACCGGGCCATGTTCGAAGCCGCGGGCTACGCCAAGGACATCGCCGCCTACGACGCCGCGGCGCCCGACATCCGGGCGCAGAAGGTGGCGATCAGCGAGGAATTGGTTCACTCCCTCGCCGCACTCGGCGACGAGCACCACGTCAGAGCCGGCATCGCGCGCTACCGCGCCGCCGGCGCCACCAACCCGGTCGTGACCGCGGTGCACGGCAGCGACTTCGTCGCCACCCTGCGCGCCGCCGCGGCCGATCATCCCTAGGAGCAAGACATGAACACCACCATCTGGATCGTGCAGAGCGTGTTGGCCTTCGGATTCCTGATGGCCGGCGCGATGAAACTGACCCAACCCCGAGAAAAGCTGCTACCGCAAATGGGCTGGATCGAGGACTTCAGCGATACCCAGGTCAAGTTGATCGGGCTCGCCGAGGTGGCCGCCGCACTCGGACTCATCCTGCCCGGCGCCACCGACATCGCCCCGGTGCTCACCCCGCTGGCCGCCGTCGGACTGGTCCTGGTGATGATCGGTGCGGCTATCACGCACCTGCGTCGCCACGAAAACCAGTTCGTCGCAATCAACGGGATACTGCTGGTGCTGGCCTCGGTGGTCGTGTGGGCACGGTTCGGCCCCTACTCGTTCTGACCCACCGTCACCCAATTAAGGAGCACGCCATGACCACCAGCGTCGCCGATCTCATGCAGCGCAGCCTGCTCGAGGTCTTCAACGAGCGCGACCCGGACCGTCGGGCAGCGACCGTCGCCGAGATCTACGCCGACGACATCGTGTGGCACGAGGCGGACCGAGTTATCCACGGGCGCAAGGCCCTGGACCTCCGGGCCGCCGAACTGCAGGCCGAGAGCCCCGGCTGGGTGTTCCGACCGGCCGGCCCGGTATCGGTCAATGACGACCTCGGCCATCTCGGCTTCCACTTCGGCCCGCCCGACCAACCACCGGTCGTCACCGGCTTTGACGTCGCCCGCTGCACCGACGGGGTGATCGTGGAGCTCTACACCTTTATCACCGAGGTCCGTCAACCCTCCTGACCTCGTCATGGGGACTATGGATTTCCCGGATGCCCCCCGCCGGCGGCCGGCGCCATGATGCAGGGCCATGACCAAAGCAGTCCAGTTCGATTCTTACGGCGGCATCGACGTCCTCGAGGTGCGCGACGTGCCCCGCCCGGTTCCGGGATCCGGTGAGGTTCTGGTCGAGGTCCGGGCCGCCGGCATCAACATCAGTGAGGCGGCGATCCGCACGGGTGCTGTGCGCGACATGTTTCCGGCGACCTTCCCGTCCGGGCAGGGCAGTGACCTTGCCGGGGTCGTGGTCGAGATCGGTTCCGGCGTCACCGCTTTCGCTGTCGGCGACGAGGTCATCGGGTTCTCCATGCGCCGGTCCAGCCATGCCGAGTACGTGACGGTGCCGGTCACCCAGTTGACCGCCAAGCCGTCGAAGGTCTCCTGGGACGTGGCCGGCTCACTGTTCGTCGCCGGGGCCACCGCCTACGGCGCGGTTCGGGCGGTGCGCCTCGTACCGGGGGAAACGGTGGCGATCGCGGGTGCGGCCGGCGGAGTCGGGTCGATCGCGGTTCAACTTGCCCGACACGCCGGGGCCACGGTCCTCGGCATCGCCGGGCCGTCCAACGATGCCTGGCTGGCCGGCCATGGCACGGTCCCGGTCAACCACGGTGACGACCTGCCCGCTCGGCTGCGCGCCGCCACACAGTCCGGACACGTCGAAGCCTTCCTCGATTTCTTCGGCGGCGGCTATGTCGCCATTGCGGTCGAGGACCTCGGAATCCCGCCCGACCGGGTCGACACCATTGCCGATTTCGATGCCGCGAAGCGGTTCGGGGTCCAAACGGCAGGCGGTGCGGATGCCGCTACCGCGGCGGTGGTCGCCGAGCTGGCCGACCTGGTCGCAAGGGATGAGCTGGAGGTGCCCATCGCCGGAGTCTTCGCCCTCGACGATGTGCGGGACGCCTACCGGGAGCTCGAACTGCGCCACACCCGCGGCAAGTTGGTGCTACGACCGTGAACAACGGAAGCACTGATCTCACCGCCCCGATCGTGGTGCTCGGAGCAACCGGTCAGCAGGGCTCGGCAACAGTCCACGCGCTGCTCGACCGGGGATTGCCGGTCCGCGCCATCGCCCGCGACGTCGACAGCGCCGCGGCTCGCGCACTGACCAACCGGGATGTGGCCGTGGTCGCCGCCGACCTGGACTCCCCTGAGTCCATCCGCGTCGCGTTCGAGGGCGCCGCGGCCGCCTTCGCGATGACCAGCTTCACTGAGCCCCGCGGTGCCGAGGGCGAGATCTCGCATGGTCGTGCGATCCTTGACGCCGCGCAGGGAGCAGGGCTGCCGTTCCTGGTTTACAGCTCAGTCGGCGGCGCCGAGCGAAATACCGGCATCCCGCACTTCGAGAGCAAGAGGCGCATCGAGGAATTCCTCATCGGCTCGGTCCCGGTGAACTTCCTCCGGCCGACATTCTTCATGGAGAACCTGCCGGGGGTGATCGCCCGCGACGGCGCCGAGCTGCTCGTCCGGATGCCGCTGCCGGGAGATGTGCCGCTGCAGATGATTTCGGTGCGAGACATCGGCAAGGCGGCCGCCGCCCTACTGACGCGACGGGAGCCGGACACGGCGCCGGTCGAGATCGCCGGAGACGAGGTGACGGGCGACCGGATCGCCCAACTGGTCGCACAGCGTTTCGGCGCGGCCGCCACTTACGTCCAAGTACCGCTGGATGTTCTGGGCCCAAACGACGACGTGAAGAAGATGTTCCGTTGGTGGGCCACTCCGCCGTCCTTTCGTGCCGACTTCGCCCGCACCCGCTCTCTCGTCCCCGATGTCGAGAACCTGCCGCGTTGGTTGGCGCGCCAACCCGACCTCGGCTGAGGTTCTCTCACGGGCGGCCCGGATCACGCGAGGTCGGCGATCGGGGCCGCGAACTGGGCCTGGTAGAGCCGGGCGTAGGCGTCGCCCGCGGCGAGCAGTTCGCCGTGGCTGCCCTGTTCGACGATGTGTCCGTGTTCCATGACGAGAATGACGTCGGCGTCGCGGATCGTGGAGAGCCTGTGCGCGATGACGAAGCTGGTGCGACTCGCCCGCAGGGCCGCCATGGCCTCCTGGATAAGGACTTCGGTGCGAGTGTCGACCGAGCTGGTGGCCTCGTCGAGGATGAGGATCATGGGGTCGGCCAGGAAGGCCCGGGCGATGGTGAGCAGTTGCTTCTCGCCGGCCGACACCGCCCCCTCCTCGTCGGAGAGGCGGGTGTCGTAGCCGGACGGGAGGGCCCGCACGAACCGGTCGACGTAGGTCGCCCGGGCGGCGGCGAGGATGTGGTCGTCGTCGGCCGACGGGTTGCCGTAGGCGATGTTGTCGCGGATCGTTCCCTCGAAGAGCCAGGTGTCCTGGAGGACCATCCCGATCCTCGACCGCAGCTCGTTCCGGGGGAGGGCGGCGATGTCGACGCCGTCGAGGAGGATGCGTCCCCCGTCCACGTCGTAGAAGCGCATGATCAGGTTGACGAGGGTGGTCTTGCCGGCGCCGGTGGGGCCGACGATGGCCACCGTCCGGCCCGGTTCGGCGACGAAGGACAGGTCGGTGATGAGGGGGCGGTCGGGGTCGTAGGAGAAGGAGACGTGGTCGAACTCCACCCGGCCCTGCGCCGCCGTCACCGATGCGGCGGCCTCGTCGTCGGACGGCTCCTCGGGGGCGTCGAGGAACTCGAAGATGCGCTCGGCCGAGGCCACGCCGGACTGGAAGACGTTGACCATGGCCGCCACCTGGGTGAGCGGCTGGGTGAACTGCCGGGAGTACTGGATGAAGGCCTGGACGGCGCCGAGGGTCAGCGCCCCCGACGCCACCCGCATCCCTCCGACAACCGCGACGAGGACGAAGTTGAGGTTGCCGATGGCCATCATCGACGGCTGGGTGGAGCCGGAAATGACCTGCGCGCTGAAACTGGCGTCGTGGAGGAGGTCGTTGGTTGCCCCGAAGCGGGCTTCAACCTCGGCCTGGCGACCGAAGGCCTTGACGATGTTGTGGCCGGTGAAGGTCTCCTCGACGAGGGCGTTGAGCCGGCCGGTCTCTTCCCACTGGGCCTGGAAGCGGGTCTGGGCCCGCCGGGCGATCCGGGCGATCACCGAGATCGACAACGGGATGGTGACCAGGGCGATGAACGCCAGGAGCCAGGAGACGACGAACATGAGGACCACGGTGCCGACGAGGGTGAGCACCGAGGTGAGCATCTGGCTGAGGGTCTGCTGGAGGCTCTGGGCCAGGTTGTCGATGTCGTTGGTGACCCGGCTCAGCAGGTCGCCGCGGGGCTGGCGGTCCACGTAGCCGAGGGGGAGCCGGTGGAGTTTGGCCTCGACGTCGGCCCGCAGCCGGTTCATGCGGCGCTGGACGATCCCGGCCAGGATGAACCCTTGGCCGTACGAGAGCACCGACGCGCCGGCGTAGAGGCCGACGACGAGGAACAAGGTGCGGTGCAGGGCGCCGAAGTCGATGGCGGCGGGCCCGCCCCTGGTGAGGCCGGAGACGATGATGTCGGTGCCGTGGCCGAGCAGCTTCGGGCCGAGGACTGACAGCGTCACACTCACCACCGCCAGCACTACGACGACGGCGAAGCCGATCCGTTCCGGCCGGAGCAGGCCGAGCAGACGCCGCAGCGCGGCGCCGAACTCCCGGGAACGCTCGCCCGGCATCCCGGCCGAGCCCATGGGCCCCGTGCGCCGCATGCCGGCGTTGGCCCGCAGCTGGGCGGGGGCGGCCTCCGGGGCCGGGCCGGGCGCCGGGCCAGGGATCGGAGGATCGACGGTGCGGGCCGGCTCCCTGGTCACGCCGCCCGCTCCTGACGCTGCGAATCGACGATCTCCCGGTAGCAGGGGCAGGAGGCCAGCAGCTCGTCGTGCCGGCCAAGCCCGACCGGTGCGCCGTGGTCGAGGACGAGGATCTGGTCGGCGTCGCGGATGGTCGAGACCCGCTGGGCGACCACCACCACCGCCGCCTCGCTGGTGTAGGGGCGCAGCGCCGCCCGCAGCCGGGCGTCGGTGGCGACGTCGAGGGCGGAGAACGAGTCGTCGAACAGGTAAATGTCGGGTCGGCGGACGAGGGCCCGGGCGATGGCCAGCCGCTGACGTTGCCCGCCGCTGACGTTGGTGCCGCCCTGCTCGATGGGCGCGTCGAGCCCGCCGGGCATCGCCGAGACGAAGTCGGCGGCCTGGGCCACCCGCAGCGCTTCCCACAACTCGTCGTCGCCGGCCCCGGGCCGGCCGTACTCCAGATTGGTGCGGACGGTCCCCGAGAACAGGTACGCCCGCTGGGGGATCAGGCCGATCCGGTGCCAGAGCAGATCGGGATCGAGCTCCCGGATGTCGACGCCCCCCATCAGCACCGCACCCGAGGTGACGTCGATGAGCCGGGCGACGAGGTTGACCAGCGTCGTCTTCCCCGAACCGGTGCTGCCGACCACCGCCATGGTCTGGCCGGCGACAGCGGTGAACGAGACGCCATTGAGCACCGGGGCGTCCGCCCGGGGGAAGTGGAAGCCGACGTCGCGCAGCTCGAGCGGAGCGAGCGAGCGGACCGTCCGGGGAACTGCCGGTGCCCGCACCGACACCTCCGTGTCGAGAACCTCCGCGATGCGCTCGGCGCTGACCGCCGCCCGGGGCGTCAGGACGGCGACGAACGTCGCCATCATCACCGACGTCAGGATCAGCGTGAAGTAGCTGAGGAAGGCGATGAGCGAACCGATGGTGACGTCACCGGCGGCGATGCGGTCGCCGCCGAACCACACCACGGCGACGCTCGACCCGTTGATAACCAGCATGACGAACGGGAACATGACGGCCATCAGCCGGCCGGTCCGCAGCGACGTGGCCGTGAGCTCGTCGTTCACCGTGCCGAAGCGGTGCGTCTCCTCCGGTTCCCGGACGAAGGCCCGGACGACCCGGATCCCGGTGATCTGCTCCCGGAGCACCCGGTTCACCCCGTCGATCCGCTCCTGCATGAACCTGAACTGCGGCACCATCCTCGACACGATGACGACGAGGCCGGCCACCAGCACCGGGAGGCTCACGGCCAGCAGCCAGGAAAGGCTCCGAGCCTGGCGCAGGGCCAGGACCAGTCCCCCGATGGCCGTCACCGGTGCCGCCACCGCCAGCGTGGAGGTCATGAGGACCAGCATCTGCACCTGCTGCACATCGTTGGTGATGCGGGTGATCAGCGACGGTGCGCCGAACCGGTTCACCTCCTGAGCCGAGAACGCCGTCACCTGCCGGAACAGGTCCTGGCGCACGTCGCGCCCGAACGCCATGGCGACCCGGGACCCGAGGTACACCGCCCCGATCGAGAAGCCGAGCTGTACGGCGGTCACGACCACCATCACCACCCCGAGGCGCTCGATGTAGCCGGTGTCGCCCCGCAACACGCCCTTGTCGATCACCGA
>Ga0137412_10000361_pt1 | contig 31459 bp, 26 predicted proteins | sample CZODoug2_1_16fun_FD_122160 | JGI IMG/M metagenome (GOLD analysis project Ga0137412, IMG submission 122160) | Vadose zone soil fungal communities from Angelo Coast Range Reserve, California, USA - CZODoug2_1_16fungal (Hybrid Assembly) | ecosystem: Environmental > Terrestrial > Soil > Vadose zone...
ACGACCACTCCACTCTGCTGTTGCTGTAGCCCGGTGCGGGTGTGTGGATGAGCGAATCGAAGTAAGCATCTTCGAGCAGCACAGAGCCCACCCAGAGCCAACGAGCCGGGTGGGTTTTTTACGGGCATGTAGAATTGACTCCTTCAGTCATCCGAACAGAAAATGTTGGGGATCTCCCAGAAAAGGCGAATGAATATGTCACTCCGTATCAACGATATTGCTCCTGATTTCAGTGCTGAGACCACTCACGGCACGATCCGCTTCCACGAATGGATCGGCGATAACTGGGCTGTTCTCTTCTCTCACCCGAAGGATTTTACCCCCGTCTGCACAACAGAGCTGGGAGCGGTGGCCGGCCTCGAAAGTGATTTTGCGAAGCGTGGCGCGAAGGTCATCGGGCTGAGCGTTGACCCTGTCGAAAATCACGGGAAGTGGGCCAAGGATATTCTTGATGTGAGTGGCTCGGCGGTGAATTACCCGATCATTGGCGACACCGAATTGAAGGTCGCGAAGCTGTACGACATGCTGGCTGGTGATGCGGGTGAGAGCTGCGAGGGCCGCACTCCTGCCGACAATGCTCCTGTTCGGACGGTGTTTGTCATCGGCCCGGACAAGCGCATCAAGCTGACGCTCGCGTATCCGATGACCACTGGACGCAACTTCGATGAGATCATCCGTGTGCTGGACTCGATGCAGTTGACGGCGAAGCACAAGGTAGCGACGCCGGCGAACTGGAAGCAGGGCGAAGATGTGATCATCACCGGAGCTGTCTCCAACGACGATGCGGATAAGATTTTCCCGGGATATAAAACGGTGAAGCCGTATCTGCGCACGGTGGCACAGCCGAAGTAGATTGAACAAAGTGAAATGAGAGGGATCTGAACCTCTTATCGAACAACCCCGTCACGCAGGTTCGGTTGTGTGGCGGGCAGAACGCTTACGACAAGGGCACCGGTGGCGAAGTGGCTAACGCGCTGGTCTGCAAAACCAGTATTCATGGGTTCAACTCCCATCCGGTGCTCCAATCAACTTACGTAAAGCCTCAGCCTATCTCGTTTCGCCCAACAACTAACTTGATCGTTGCACCAATGTCGTTCGATTCGGGGCGCTCCCACTTTAAAAGTAACCAGTAGAGACTAACCCCGACTCAGGAAACAGAATCTCCCAGGACGGATCGAGATACATCCAACGCTGCGTGCTGAACCAGCTCGTCGGTATCTCAGGAACGTGCAGCAGACCGTGACCGCCTACGCAAATCAGCTCCGTTCCGTTCCAAGCCAGAAAGTTTCTCGACGGCTGGCCGACTCTTGCGGGATGGGTAAGTTTTCCAAGACACACGGGACACCGTTGCCGCTGGTCTCGCAGCGTCCAACGCAGTCCGAACAGGCAGATGGAAAACGAAGATACAAGCTGAATGTACTCCAATGTAAACGTATCGAGGGTCGCACGCATATAGGCCAGATCGAGCGATACCAGGTAGACAATAGGCAGGAGCAGCGCTATCTTTCCGCCAAGAAAGCTCCAGCGGCGAAGCCTCGTCGACCACGAGAGCTTTCGCGAGCTCAACCGGTACTCTCCCAGTGGTAGCGATGTCGTGGCCGGCAGAGCAAGAAAGGCAAGCATCACGGCGAAGAGGAAGAGATACCAGGATTCCCGCGTCCGCTCCGCAAGAGACACACATAGAAAATCGTCGAGAGTGCCGTCCGGGGTTGGGGCGGACATACGCCAACGCTCGCTCCACCGTTCCTGCGCCGCCGCTGGCGTCAGGTGCGCGACGACGAATCCGTCGCCATCTGAAACCGTGTCAACATCGGGTTCTAACAACCAGACGTCCACCTTCCCCGGAAGCCTCCAGGAACCGGCGGATGCAACTCCGGCCACTACCGCCTTGCGAAGACCAACCTGCACCACACGCCCGGAAACGAGAGGATCCCCACCGAACTCCCTCTTCCAGACCGCATTGCTCAGAATTAGCTTCGGCATGTCAGCGTTTGCTTCACCGCTCGTCGAAGCAAAGCGCACAGGCAACGCGAGCAGGTCAAAAAGATTGGAGCTTGCGCGAGCGATCCTCAGTGCAGTTTGTGCATGCGAGCCAGTTGAAACAGGCTTCTGAATTATTTGGTAGAACGCGAACCCATCGAAGATTTGCTGCTTTCGACCTCTCCACACTCGAAATTGCTCCGCCGAGATCGTTGGTACCGAATCCTGAATGTACCGTGCACTCTGGATCATTGTCAGATGCTGCGGAACGCGATATCGCAACGACAGAAGCTCCGCACGGACCCCAGGGCGCAACAGGGCAATGCAATAACTTGTCGCCATTATGGCAACCAGAAAGAGCATGCACTGCGCGGCCGACCCCTTGGTTGTTGCAAGCGGTACTTTTTTCTCTCCGGCCTCGCGTCTGAGGCAAAACGCGTCCTGAAACGCCCCCAGACAGAATGCCGCAACCTCTCGTTCCCCCTTCCATGAGAGGGAGCCTTGAGGCGTACATGCCTGGCGCACATGCCACAGCTCCGATCGCCACTCCCGCCGCCACTCCCCGCGGTGTTGCGCCGGCACCAGCAATGAAGCAAGACCCAGCAGGCTCAGGTTCCCGCCACGGAAGACCGGCGCAAATTGTAGCGTCATACCGACTCCACTTGTTCAGATGGAATCAGCTTTGCGAGCAACGGATAGCGTTTCCGCGATGACTCCAGCGTCATCTTTCCGGTGCGCGTCAGCTTGTAATATTTTCTCGGTGGGCGTTGTTCGGCATCGGCGATCGACTGCTGTTCCCAATGAGAACGGATCAGCTCATCGCGCTCCAGCCGACGCATCGCCGGGTACACCGTTCCGCTCGGCAGCCCAGTCATCTCCATCACGCTAAAGCCATAGACGAAACCGGCGTTGACCGCCTGAAGGATCATTGCCGCTGTATGCGATAGTTTCGCCTCTGCCGCCATAGCAAAAACTATACCTATGTAGCAGGCTACTTGACTAGACCCTATTATGAATGCTACATAGGGTACGAGGTTTTCTATGCTCGAGGTCAAATCGCTGTGCAAGCGCTACCGCGGTCTTCCCGCAATCGATAACGTCAGCTTTCGGGTCGGCGCCGGCGAAATCGTCGGTTACGTGGGCCCCAACGGCTCCGGCAAGTCCACCACCGTCAAGATCGTTACCGGGCTGCTCGAACCTAACGACGGTCAGGTGCTTTTTGAAGGAGAGAGTATCCGCAACAATCTGCAGGCTTACCGTGCCGCGTTCGGCTATGTCCCCGAGGAGGCTCACGTTTACACTCACCTCTCAGGTCTGGAATACCTCCAACTCGTAGGCCGCCTGCGCAACATGTCCGAAGCCCTCATCGATCTCAAAGCTAACAGGCTTCTCACTCTGCTTGGCCTTGAATCCTGGCGGCACTCCCCTATCTCCCTCTACTCCAAAGGTATGAAGCAGCGCGTTCTTATCTCAGCCTCGCTTCTTCATGATCCGAAGCTGCTCATCTTTGACGAACCGCTCTCTGGACTCGACGTCGTCTCAGCACGGCTGTTCAAGGATCTTCTCGAAGCGCTTGCCGCGCAGGGCAAGGCGATCCTCTACATCTCTCACGTTCTTGAGGTGGTCGAGCTGATCTGCAACCGCGTCATCGTCATCGCGAGAGGCCGGATCCTGGCCGACGCTCCTCCCTCCGAGCTTAAGACCTCGCTTCAACTCGCGAATCTCGAGAGCGTCTTCGCCCAACTGGTTCAGCAGCAGGACACGCAAAGCACGGCTCGCGAACTCGTTGAGATCATGGCGGTTCACCATGCGTGAACGATACGGTCTCTTCTCTCCACCCAAACATCCCGTTCTCTCACTGGCAGTACAGGCCGAAGACTGCACTATCGAACGCGAGCAGAGCCAGTTCGAGGTTCTTGTACACCACATTTTTTACCGCTTTCTTCATAACGAGCTACTGACCTCCGACGACGACGAGACCAAACGCGTCATGCAGATTAGTTGGGCGATCGCTGTCCCGGGCCTGCTGGTGGCTCTCTTTCTGTTTCCTCCCTACCATGGATTTCCTCCGTATCCGTTGCATCGCCCCTTCTGGGCACAAGTTGCGGACCACTACTTCTATGTCATGTACTCGTTCGTTGTGATGGGCGCCGCCACAGTCTATGAGTGGGACCTTCTCTTCCCGGATCTTGTGGATGTCTTTGTCCTTTCGGTTCAGCCCATAGCCAGCCGCCATCTCTTTTTTGCAAGGGTGTTGGCGCTCGCTATTTTTCTCGGGCTTGTGTTGTTCGGCACCAGCATTCTCGGCATCGTCTTCCTGCCTTTGGTTGCTGAGTTGCCTAACTTTCTCCGTCACCTTCTAGCGCACTCCACGGCTGTCTGCGCGAGCGGAATGTTCGCAGCCGCTACTTTCCTCGCGCTCCAGGGCATCCTGCTCAACATTCTCGGGGAGAACATCTTTCGACGCATCACGCCTCTGCTTCAGGGCGCATCGATTATGCTCCTGCTCGCCATTCTGCTTCTTCATCCGACCATCACGAGGTCGCTCGAACCGCTTCTCACCAGCACACCCGCCGTTCGCTTCTTTCCTCCATTCTGGTTTCTGGGCATCTATGAGCGTATTCTCCTCGGCCCCTCTGCACCCGCTCTCTTCCATGAGTTCGCTCGCATCGGCTGCTACGCTCTTCTCCTCATGCTCGCCGGCACCGTAGTCACTTATCCTCTTGCTTACCGTCGCAGAGTACGTCAGCTCATCGAAGGAGGCAGAGCCATCGACACGCCAAGCCGTACCGCCCGTCCATTCCAACGCATCCTGCAGGCGACCATTCTGCGCCTTCCCGCGCAACGAGCCATCTTCCATTTCATCAGCCAGACCATACTTCGCGCCCAGCGTCAGCGCGTCATGTTAGCGATGTATGGCGGTCTCGGCATCGCGCTTACCCTCTCCGAAATGCTGGTTTTCCGTGTGGGAGGCGGCCACGTTCGCCCTGCTCTCCTACCGAGCGGCATCCGCTCCGCCATCCCCGTCATGCTCTTTTTGACTGTTGCTGGACTCCGTTCGATTCTTACAAGCTCCATCGATCGACGCGGCGCGTGGCTCTTTCGCGTCATCATCGGCCGTCCGAACGCTGGGCATTTTGCTGGCACCAGAGTTTGGGTGACTCTCTGGGCGGTCTTCATCGGCCTCGCGACCGCCATCACCCTCCACGCTCTCTCGCCCGAGAGTCTGGGATCGCGCTTGACCACACTCAATCAGCTTCTCGTCGCTGTCGGCGTCTCTTTTCTGCTCGCCGACATTCTTTTGTTCTCCGTGCGCAGTGTCCCCTTCACCCACCTGCGCAAGAGCTCCATCACCGATCTGCCGCTCGTGATCGTCCGCTACTTCGTGCTCTTTCCTCTCCTCATAACGATCATCGTCCACAACGAGAGCTGGAGTGAAGCCAGTGCCATACACTTCGTCAAAACTCTTATCTTCCTTGTCGCAGCACACCTTCTGCTGCTTAAGACCTATTCCCGATCTCTCTCGCAATCCACGCTGGATACGCCACCTGACGAAGCAGACGAATTCCCGCAGCGTCTCGGGTTGAGAGATAGTTAAAACAATCCCAGGTGATGCGAAGCCGCGCGTATGTCAGGCTGCGAGCCAGGGATCTCTCCGGCCTTACGTAAGAAGGGATACCTGCTTTCTTTCGAGTGGGGTGGAGAGCACCATACTGGTTGTAGGACTCCCATACGGGAGTAACTTCTCGATCAAATCTTCCAGTTGCGCAACGGACGACAGTACGACTTTCAGCAAAAATGCGTCGCCTCCGGTGAGGTGATGGCATTCCTGAACTGCGTTCAGCGTGGGAAGAAATTTCAGGAATGGCCTGTACCTGTTTCCATCGCAGGTTAGACGCACAAATGCCGTGATGGAGAATCCCAGCGCTTGCAGATTGATGTCCGCTCGATATCCCCGGATAAGCTCAAGGCTTTCCAGCCTTCGGACGCGTTCGGCTGTTGCAGAAGGAGAGAGCTTAATTCTCCGACCAAGCTCTGCTACGGGAAGACGGGCGTCGCAGCTGAGTTCCTGCAATATTTTTCTGTCGATCAGGTCGGTTCCATTGTGTTGAAGCATTGGCTCACCGTCTCGAAATTCGAAATAAACCGCCGGTCGCAAACGACTGCTGTAACAACCATACACAGCATAATTGTCGAATAATAACACTCTTATAGACTGAATCAACGGATAATTACGTTATCGACCGTTGAATCCCCATTTAGCTCCAAGCTGAATTTTCATAACATAATCCATATGATTGATCTCGATGGGTGCTCTCTTACGCTTGAAGATGTTGTAGCCGCAGCCGAAGGATTCGAGCGTGTGCAGATCGCTCCGGCAGCTCTCCTTCGCATGCAGACGTCACGCCGCAGGGTGGAAGCGGCGATGAACAGCACCACCCCCGTCTACGCTCTCAATACCGGCGTCGGCCTTCTCGCAAATATTCGTCTCGACGAAAGCGAGATCGAAGCGATGCAGGTTAACCTGATTCGATCCCACTGCTGCGGAGTGGGTTCTCCGCTAGCGACCTCAGTGGTACGGGGCATGATGTTAATCCGGGCCAACGTCCTGGCGAAGGGTCTCTCCGGCATACGTCCGATTGTTGCTGAGCGTATCTGCGACCTGCTGAATCACAAGATCACTCCCGTCATTCCCTCACGCGGCAGCGTTGGTGCCAGTGGCGATCTCGCTCCGCTCGCACATATGGCGCTTGCCTTGATCGGTGAGGGACAGGCGGAGTACGAAGGCCGTGTCCTGCCCGCTGCGGTCTGCCTTGAACGTGCTGGATTAAAACCACTCATGCTGCTTGGCAAGGAAGGGATATCGCTTCTGAACGGAACTCAGGCGATGCTCTCCATCGGCTGTCTGCGGCTCAAAGAATTGGAGGACCTCTTCTATTCCGCGCAAACGGCTGCAGCTTTGAGCATAGAAGCCCTGCGCGGAACCGCCGCGGCCTTTGACCCTCGTTTACATGCGGCCCGACCGCATCCCGGCCAGGTATTGAGCGCGAGCCACCTCACCAGTCTTCTGCAGGGGAGCATGATTCCCAGGACTCACGGCGAGGGCAGCCGCATTCAGGATGCCTATTGCCTGCGCTGTATCCCGCAAGTACACGGCGCCGTCCAGGACACGCTGGCGCACGCTCGCAGAGTCTTTGAGATTGAACTGAACAGCGCTACGGACAATCCGCTGGTCTTTGACGATGCGATAGTTTCTGGAGGCAACTTCCACGGTGCTCCGCTTGCGCTGGCCCTCGATTATCTCTCGATCGCCCTATGTCAACTCGCTGGCATCTCAGAGCGCCGGACCGAGCGGCTCCTCAATCCCAGTCTGAACGAAGGCCTTCCCGCATTCCTCGCATCGAAGCCTGGCCTGGAATCCGGCCTGATGATGGCTCAGGTGACGGCTGCAGCGCTGGTTGCAGAGCTACGCGTGCTGGCGAGTCCAGCATCCACGGGCTCAATTCCAACCAGCGGCAATCAGGAGGACTTTGTCAGCATGGGCATGACCTCTGCTCTCAAGCTCGAGCAAGCCGTTAGTCTTGCCAGAATGGTAGTTGCCATTGAACTGCTGGCGGCGACCCGTGCGTTGGACCTTCGTGGAGACACGAGCACCCCCGCGCTGGAAGACGTAAGAACCCGCTTCCGGGTACGTATTCCGGCGTGGCGAGAAGATTGTGTCCTCTCTCTATGGATGGAGAGCGCGTCGAGTTTTCTAAAAGACGGCGCTTTGGGAAAGCATGTCGGAAACGCGGAGCTCGAGGAGGTCATTCATTGAGCCGACCATATTCTCCAATTCGAGCACCCCGCGGTAACACGCGAACGGCAAAAGGATGGATTCAGGAAGCCGCCAAGCGGATGTTGATGAATAACCTCGATCCCGAGGTAGCGGAAAAGCCGGAAGAACTTATCGTGTATGGCGGACGAGGCAAGGCAGCGCGCAACTGGCAGTGCTACCACACCATCGTCGAAACGCTGGAACGTCTCGGAAATGAACAGACGCTCCTTGTGCAATCGGGCAAGGCGGTCGGAGTCCTCAATACACACCGGTTGGCGCCTCGAGTGTTGATCGCGAACTCCAACTTGGTGCCTCGTTGGGCGACGTGGGAAGAGTTCGACAAGCTCGATGCGGCGGGATTAATGATGTACGGCCAGATGACCGCCGGGTCCTGGATCTACATCGGTACGCAAGGGATACTGCAGGGAACGTACGAGACCTTTCGCGGTGCGGCAAAGAAATATTTTAATGACACGCTCGCCGGCACGATCACTGTCACCGCAGGCCTTGGCGGCATGGGCGGCGCGCAGCCTCTTGCGATCAAACTGGCGGGAGGGGTAAGCATCTGTGTCGAGGTAGACACGAAACGAATTCAACGCCGCCTCGAGACACGCTACCTCGACACAGCGACAAACTCTCTCGATGAGGCGATCCGATTAGCTCAATCTGCGAAGGCGCAGCGCAAAGCCGTCTCGATCGGGCTGACAGGCAATGCAGCGGAGTTGCTGCCTGAGATGGTGAAACGAGGTTTTATCCCTGAACTCGTAACGGATCAGACGAGTTCCCACGACCCCATATGGGGATACATCCCAATCGGACATTCGGACGAAGATCTCAACGCGCTACGTTCACTGCAGCCGCAGGCCTACACCGATCGCGTGCAAGCTTCCATCGCGCAACATGTGCAGGCGATTCTCGAGATGCAGCGTCGTGGCGCTATTGCCTTCGACTATGGCAACAACCTGCGCACTCAGGCGAAACTCGCCGGTGTCACCGATGCTTTTTCGTACCCCGGTTTCGTGCCCGCTTTCATTCGCGATTCATTTTGCGAAGGCCGTGGACCTTTTCGCTGGGTCGCTTTATCGGGAGATCCCGCCGACATTGTCAAAACAGACCAGGCCATATTGAATCTCTTCCCTGAAGATAGGCGGTTGCAGGAATGGCTCACCTTTGCCGGCAAAGAGATCGCCTTTCAAGGCTTACCAGCTCGTATCTGCTGGCTCGGCTATCGTGAGCGTGACCGCGCAGGGCTGCTCTTCAATCAGATGGTACGAGATGGCCAACTCAGCGCCCCAATCGTGATCGGCAGGGATCATCTCGATGCGGGTTCTGTCGCAAGCCCGTTCCGTGAGACTGAAGGAATGCTTGATGGTTCAGATGCAGTCTCCGACTGGGCGTTACTCAACTTCGCGACGGGCATTGCCAGTGGGGCCGCCTGGATGAGCTTTCATCACGGCGGCGGCGTGGGTATGGGATACAGTCAACACGCTGGCCTCGTCGCAGTCGCCGACGGCAGCGACGAGGCGGAACAACGCCTGCAGATGTGCCTGACCAACGACCCCGCAATGGGTGTGATTCGTCATGCCGATGCCGGATACGAATTAGCCCAAACCACGGCGAAAAAACGCGGCCTCGACATGCCGAGCATCAAATGAAGGCAGAGATTCTCATTACAGGCATATCGCAACTGGCTACTGCGGAAGGCGCCAGTCCCAGGCGTGGCCGAGCCATGCGCGAGCTGAAGATTGTGGAGCAGGCGGCTATTGCCATATCCGCTGGTGTCGTCGTCTGGACGGGAAGAGAGTCTGAGTGGAAAGGCGAAGCTGAGGCTATCGTCGACGCCGGCGGTCGCGCGGTTGTTCCAGGATTGGTCGATCCACACACCCACGCTGTATGGGCCGGGAATCGCCTGGCGGACTTCGAGGCGCGCACGTCCGGTTCGACTTATGAGGAAATTCTCGTCGCAGGTGGCGGCGTACGAAGCACGATTCGTGCCACCGCAGCGGCATCGCAGGAAGATCTTGTAGCACTGGCGAAACCACGGATCGACTCTCTGATCGCTTCCGGAGCTACCACCATCGAGGTCAAATCCGGCTACGGGTTTACGCCTGAAGCAGAACTTGCGATGCTTGAAGCCATTCAATCTCTCTCGGCAAACTCGCCCGCGCGACTCATGCCGACTCTGCTCATCCACATACCTCCCGCAGTCGCGACCGAGCGCTCCAGCTACCTCTCACGGATATGCGAGCAACTGATTCCCGAGGTGGCCAGGCGCAATCTGGCTACAGCCGTCGATATCTTTGTAGAAAAAGAGGCCTGGCAGGTCGCTGAAGCAGAGGAGTTGTTTATCTCAGCGAAGCAGCACGATCTCGCCATCAAACTGCATAGTGATCAATTCCATTGCATTGGCGGTTTGGAGCTTGGAGTAGATTTCGGCGCGCTAAGCGTTGATCATCTGGAAGCTTCCGGGCCTGAACAGATTGCAAAGATAGCCTCAAGTTCGACCGTCGCGACAATCCTTCCCGGTGTCTCACTTCATCTCGTAATACCCGCGGCACCGGGCCGAAAGCTAATTGAAGCGGGAGCCGCCGTTGCAGTCGGAACCGACCTCAATCCCGGCTCGAGCCCACTATTTTCCACCTCTGCAGCCTTAGCGTTGTCTGTTCGGCTCAACGGTCTCACCGTAGAAGAAGCGCTAGTTGCCGGAACCGTAAATGCCGCCTGCGCACTCGGCATCAACAATGCGGGCCGCCTGGAGATAGGATGTCCCGCCGATTTCCTGGTGCTTCAGAGTCGCGACTGGCGCGATCTTATCTATACTCTGGGAGCTAATCCCGTTCGGGATGTATGGATACGTGGGAAGAAAGTTAAATGAAGAACACACTTTACCGGCCGGAACTGCTCTACTCGAATGGCAGATTCGTCGCCGATGGTGGAGTTCTGGTGAGCGAAGACGGGCAGTTCTTGGAAGTTCCCAAAAACTTGGATGTTTCAACAACCAAGATCGTTGACTTTCCGGGAAAGGCGCTTCTCCCCGGCTTCGTAAATGTTCATTCTCATTCTTTTCAACGCCTCATTCGAGGCAAATCGGAATCGAGAATCGTCAGCGGCAAAGACTTCTGGTCCTGGCGCGGAACGATGTATCATGCGGCCAGTCAACTGGACCCGCGAGACGTGTATGACGTGGCCCGTATGGCTTTTCTTGAGATGGTTCTTGCAGGAACGACGACAGTAGGCGAGTTTCACTATCTGCATAACACGCCGAATGGCCAGCCCTACGACGATCCAAATCTCTTGTCAAAGCAAGTGATCGCTGCGGCCCAATCAGTAGGCATTCGAATCGTTCTACTGCGAACGGCATATCTTCGCTCAGGATATGAACTGCCACGTGATCCCGGCCAGGCTCGCTTCTTCGAGTCCACCAGCGCATTTCTCGAAAACATGAGCGCTCTTATCCGCGATTGTTCCGCAACGCAATCTGAAGCGCGCTTTGGCGTCGCACCTCATAGCGTTCGTGCGGTGCCGCTCACCGATCTAAGAGAGATCGCATCCTGGAGCAGAGAAAACAAACTTCCTCTTCACATGCACGTCGCGGAACAGGTTGCAGAAAACGCAGCGTCTCTACGCGAACATGGTGCTACTCCGGTACAACTTCTCAACAGGGAACGGCTTCTCGGCCCTGACTTTACTGCGGTACATGCGATCCATATCAGCGCGGATGAAATCACAATGCTTGCCAAGGCCAACACGACCATATGCTCCTGCCCGACGACCGAACGCAACCTAGGAGATGGCATTCTCGCCGCTGACAACGTTATAGCAGCAGGCATTCGTGTGGCGTTTGGATCCGACAGCCAGGCACAAATCGACCCCCTCGAAGATGCCCGCGAACTCGACTATCACTTGCGGCTTGAACATCAGGAACGCGCTATCCTCGATCAAATGGGAGCCCAGACGCTGGCATCGCGGCTCTTCGACTGTGCAACCATTCATGGGGCCCGTGCTCTCGGCCTCCCCGACGGAGGATTGACTACAGGCTCATTTGCCGACTTCTTTACGGTCGATCTGAACAACGCGTCCATTGCCGGTCATTCAGCGGATGACCTGCTGCCGATCATCGTCTTCGCGCTCAACCGGCAAGCCATCCGCGACGTTGTCGTGAATGGAAGATTCATCCTTCGCGATCAGAAGCACGTGCTCCAGGATGAAATCATCTCCCGCTATAAAGAGGTCCATCGCAAGGTGTGGCAGAACACCCGGACTGGTAATCCTTTGTGAAACCGGTTGTTCAACATCTCTCAAATCTGATTCGCATTCCCTCGCCATCATTTCTGTCGAACCGGCCGATCATCGAATACTCACGAAATGTATTGCGAAAGGCTCAGTGGCACAGCCGCGAGATCATCTATCGAGATGCAGCGGGGGTTGAAAAGGTCAACCTGATCGCCGCACCTCCCCATCAGGATCTGAACGACGTCACAGCCGAACTTGCGTTGATGTGCCACACCGATACTGTTCCCTATTCAGCAGACTGGCCTCAGGCGCTCGAGCCGTTCGTTGCTGACGGACTGCTCCATGGATGCGGTGCCTGCGATGTAAAAGGGTTTCTCGCGTGCCTATTGACGTCGATCGACGAGAGCGATCCATCAAACTTGATCGATGGGCTGCGCCTGATCTTAACTGCGGACGAGGAGATCGGTTGTGTTGGTGCTGCTCACCTCGTTACATCGGGGATGATCAAACCCAAGCGAGTTGTCATCGGGGAGCCCACGTCCCTTCATCCTGCGCGCGCCGGAAAGGGATATTGCCTGGCGGAGATCACCGTGTTCGGAGAGGAGGCACATAGCGCCCACCCACAAAAAGGAAAATCGGCGATTTACCGAGCCGCCCGCTTCCTTACTGCGATCGAAGAATACAGTTCGCTGCTTGCCGAAGAGCAGCATCGCTTCTTTTCTCCGAGTTTTACCACGTTGAATATCGGCACCATCCAGGGTGGGACAGCAAAGAACATCATCCCCGGCCGATGCAAATTTCAGCTTGAGTGGAGACCAATTCCCGGCCAGGCTGACAATATAGTGCCAGCAGCTGTCGTAAGAATCGCAGACACCCTCCGAAACACTGATCCAGACTTCCTATACGATTTTCAGATTCTCCGACAACAAGCAGGCTTCGAGACGCCGGCAAGTTCGAAGCTCGTTCGATCAATTGAGGCAATCACCGGACGGGAAGCTACCTCCATTCCGTTCGGATCAGAGGCAAGCCTCCTGGCATCGGTAGCGGAGGAAGTCGTAGTGTTCGGCCCGGGAGATATGCAGACGGCTCATAGCAACCGGGAGTACGTTCCCCTAGGCGAATTAGAGGAAGCCGTGAAGTGTCTGCAATCTTTAATGCAGAAAGTCTGAACGGGCAGTGCCATTTCGTAGTTGTCGTCAAAATCATCAATCTTAAATCAACGAGCAGTCACTTCAGGAAGCGAAGCTGCACGCTCTAACTCATTTCGCTGCCGCTTCAGGGCGTCGCATAGAGCTGCATCCGAGATGCCGGGCAGGTTAGCATCGACACTGAGAAGAACACTTTTGATCGAAGCTCGTAGCAACACGCCGCCAGCGAGCACCTCGCTGCGTACGTGTGAGTTAACAAGCCTTGCCGCTGCTTCGGCATACTCCAGCCCACGAGCCATTTCGGTTGCCGCTTCGAGAGGAATTTGCGTAGCTCGCACCAGGCCCTCCTGCCTAGCTGCTAGGCGAAAGGCTTTCTCACTTTCGGTCGTGACTGGAAGTGCGCACGCTTTCAGATAGCTCTGGAAGGCAAGTGAATCCGCGTCCGCGAGTTCACTCAAGGAGGCCATAAGCACGGAAACACGAGAGCTAAGCTCTAAAAGGCTCTGATATCTGGCAAGATCCGTTGCAGACTTTTCCAGAGAAACGGCAACTCCCTTTTGTATCGCGGCAGCACCTAACACAGCCGTGACGATAGAGACTGAGCCGCCGCCCGGCGTGGGATCGGTTGAGGCTACCTGGTCTCTGAGTTGAGCAGTGGTCAACATCCAGAGCGAAGTAGAAGCGTTGCTCAAACTGATTCTCCGTTTTTCCTACTATTGCTAGGGATTATTGCTACTACAAAGCCTTCTTTGGATGGACACTAGTTCCTGTTCAGTTTCTCATCCCTCGCAGGGTTTTTGACACCGTGGATCACGGCAACCGTCTGGCCCCCACATTGCGTGCGTTTTGTGTCTCCATGAAGGGGATTCAAAGGAGATGGCTTACTTAGGTCGCTAAATTTCTGTGATTGTGAGCCTTAGGCCGACCTCAGCGTCTCAACATCGGAGTAGCTTTTACTTCTTCGAGGATCGGCGTATGGTATCGGAAAGGAGACCGCGCCATGCTGAGGAGAGACTTCCTTCGCCGATCTGCCCGGACTGTGGGCGCAGCTTTTCTCACTAAAACCGCCGTTGCTCGAGCCGCGCTACTCGATCCAGACCCTTTGCCGCACAAGTTCAATGCTCAGGATGAAGTTGTCCTCGGGCACACCGGTATTCGTACCAGCCGCCTGGCCATGGGAACCGGTACGGTCGGCTTCGGGGGCGGCTCCAACCAGACGCGATTGGGCACCTCTCCTTTCACCAACCTCCTCCTCAATGGTTTCCACGAAAATGGTCTGCGCTTCTTCGACTCGGCGGACTCTTATGGCAGTCATCCGTACGTTGCCGCAGCCTTGAAGCAGCTCCCGCGCGATAAGGTCACTGTTCTCACCAAGACCGACACTCGAGATCCCGCCGGCGTTCGTGCCGACCTTGACCGTTTCAGGAAAGAGCTCGGCATCGATCATATCGATATCGTCCTCATCCACTGCGTCACCGAAGGGGACTGGACGACGCGTTATCGCGGTGTCATGGACGTCCTTTCTGAGGCCAAGCAGAAGGGCGTCATTCGAGCCCATGGCGTCTCCTGCCACAGCCTTCAAGCTCTCCGCGCTGCGGCCGCTTCTCCATGGGTCGAAATCGATCTCGTCCGTCTCAACCCAATTGGCTCTCACATGGATGCCGATCCTGATGTTGTCATCGGGGTAATCAAGCAGATGCGAGCCCAGGGAAAGGGCATCGTCGGCATGAAGATCCTGGGCCAGGGAGATCTTCGCGATCGCCCGTCGGAAGCCGTTAGATACGCCCTCGGCACAGGCGTTCTGGATGCTTTTACTATCGGCGCCGAATCGCAGAAGGAGCAAAATAACCTCATCCAGCACATAGCCGCCGCCTGAACCCCGCCGTCAGCAAACGGGCGTTCGCAATATGCGGTAGAAGCGAGAGCTGCAACGGGAGACTTAGCTCGGAAAAATAAGGACTACAAAATTTTCATTTTTCTTTCCCTCGGATAAAGCTTTCCGGCGTGCCATCCGCAGGGTTTACGAAGATGATGTCCTTCGGATCGCGTCTCGGCGTGTCGAAGGAAAGAAAGACCACCGGCCCTTGGAGGATTTTGGGCAGAGCATGAACGACGCGTCGCTTGAAAAAGAGGAGATCGCCTGGAGCGAACTCTCCCATATTCGAGTCCGTCCCCATCCAGAACGTACCCGCTCCCGAAAGAACGTAAAGATATTCGTCTGAGCCCATATGGTAATGCGGCGGCGTCTCACGATAGACGCGGAAGACCCGGGCGCTCGCGGCCTCTTCATCGGTAAGGTAAGTATCCAGTAACAGTGTGTCCGCAGTCTCTGGAAACGATCGGGCAATCTCGTTCGGCTTGAAGCGCTGGAAGATATGTGTCTCAGGCATAAAGGTTCTCCATTCTCATCTTTTAATGGATGAATCTCATGCAGTAACGGCACAATCGAATTGCCCGGGGGGGCGAACCCCCACTGCCCAAAAGGCAGGCGGATTTGAGCCCGCTAGCCGATTCGCTCACCCAGAATCATATATTCACAGCAATGTCCCTGATTTAAACATAGTTAGCATCTCAGAAGCCAATGGTCAGGTCGTTCTATAACCAATTAGTGTGATTGCGTCTCTCTGCAGCGAATGTAGTCTGAACGTAAGAAGGGTGAGGCATTCCCGCTTTGCCTGCGAAGTTTTCTTGCTAAACTGTACACGGACCGTAAGCACGTTCGATTTTGTAGGAATGCTGGGAAAGAAAAGCGACCTGAGCGGTTGGCAGGCAAGATCACCAATCATTCCTCTTCAATGGACGCCCTTGAAAATTGGGCCGAGACTTATGTGCGAGAAATGTAACACTACCTTTTTTGATCTGCCTCTGATGCTTGTACTTTCTGTACGTTCAAGAGGTGCTATTAGTGTCGTCAAAAAGAGCATTATTCCCCCCCCCCGAACGCATCGTCTCGACCTCTTCTGACAATCAGAAGCTGAATTCCCTTCCTATCTCGTCGTGCGTCATCGACTTCAGCAATGTGCGAACGGAACAACTGGCCAACGACAGCTTGCATGTCACGAGCCAGAGCCTCACGCCGGTTACAATTCCCCATATGACTGGGGCAGGGCAGACGTTTTCGACCGCTAGTGGCGAAGAGGAGCACTCCGCCTTTAGCCGGCTTCATGCCGGCCATTGGTGACCCGCACACAGCAGATTGAAAAGTGCTTACCCAAGCCCGCTTCCGCGGCCAATAGCTTTATTAACCACTGCGACAGAGAGCGCAAAAAAGGAATTACTAAACTATGAGATGGTCAAAGATAGTCTGGGTCATGATGTTTGCAGTGACGATACCAACATGGTCCGCCACAAAATTCGTTAGTCAGTCGGCTACTGGATCTAATAACGGAACTTCGTGGGCCAATGCCTGGAGCAATGTTTCAAGCATCGGTTGGAGTGGCCTAGCGCCCGGGGATGTAGTCTGTGTAGCGGGAGGGACCTACTCAGGATCTATTAGTACCGGCGCGAGTGGCGCGGCCGGTAACCCCATCAGTATCCGACGTGCCACTGCTGCCGACGCAACTTGCGGATCAAGCACGGCAGGATGGAACGCAGCTTTCGATGCCCAGGTGGTGTTTGGAGGAATCAATCTAAAGAACAATTATGTGACGATCGATGGCAGTGCAGCGAATGGACTTAAGATGAATCTGGCCAACGGCTCTGGAAGTCCTTCGGCCATAGGTGTATCGGGTCCCACCAACGGTGTCATTTTGCGTTATATCGAGGTCGCTGGCCCCTGCGGAACCACAGCCTGCAATCAAAATGGAGACTCGCGCAGCATCGACCTCAACCATTGGAATGGATCAAGCTACGATCTCCAGAACAATATGACTATCCAGTACGCCAACTTGCATGGCTCCTGCACGATCCTGTGGACGGCGCACTCGACCGGACTGATTATCGAGCACTCGCGTTTTGCTGATAGTGCAGACTCAACCCCCGGCAACCCGAACTGTCATCCCAACGTCATTGCGGAGCAGGACTCGACCGGAACGACCTTCCGCTACAACGAAGTGACCAACTGGCAGGTAGAGGGCATTATGGCCTGTCCCAACGGAGGGTGCTCTTCGTCATGGGATATCTATGGAAATCTCTGGCATGATCCCATGTCGGGAAGCTATCCAAGGGTGCTGGAGTCCCAAGGCAATACGAACGGACCCTACCACCTGTACAACAATACCTTTATCAATATTTCCTATGCTATAGCTGATACCGCGAATGGAGGAGGTTTCTCGTCTGACTCCGCAGGCAGGAACAATATCTATTGGAATGCTTCGGTAAGTGGCCTTCCCAGTAACGACTATGATCTTTGCAACAAGGCTTGTGGCGAAAGCAACAGTCAAACCTACACTACAACTGATCTCTTCGCGAGCTATACGGGACAAAATTATCATCTCGCGAAAGCTACGAATGCCGGCACGACCCTTCCCTCTCCTTACAACATTGACTTCGATGGGAATACGAGAGGGGCGGACGGGTTGTGGGACCGCGGGGCCTATGAGTTCGGCGGCACCAGCACCAAGCCGAATCCTCCGACAAATTTGACAGCCACTCCTCATTGATACGGGTGCTTACTGATTGCCCCCAGAGGTCCTGGTAGATTTTGTTGTATTGGTCGCTGATCTTTGTCGAAGACATGGATACACGCTGTTCCGGCCGTCGTTGCTTCAACGACGGCTGGGCTGCGCTGTATGCGCTATTTTTTTGATCTATGTTGAGAATTAGTTTCGACGAAATTTGCTAATTGACTTCTAGATGAATATGAAAATTGGGATATCTGAGGATTTTATAGGCTAGAGACATTATCGGTATGTTAGTGTTTCTGCGCGCCCCGGCAAAATCGCTAACTTTTCATCTTCGCTGAAGGTTTGAAGAGCAGCCCCAATCACCTCTGGCATCAAACCCTCCAGTTCTCGTTTGAGACTACTTCGCATATCGTAGAGACTTTCTATTCGCGCCAAAAGTTCGTCGAGATTGAGCTTCCTGGCGTCAGCCACTACGGAGGGGACGCCGACGGTTTCCATGACACCGATGAATTTGTCACTGTAGGCGATGGCGACGGCCGGTACGCACTGAGATGTCGCCGCGATACAGGCATGCATCCGAGAACCGATGAAGAAATCGCACATTCCGATCACATATTTGATCTCTCCCTGGTCATAGTTGCCTCGCAGCAGGCCAAGACGATCACCATATTCCTCCCCACAGGCTCGGTAGACCGTTTTGCATGCGATGACGTCACTTTCTGAGTTTTCGTCATCACCAAACACATGGGGAACCAACAATATTGAAACACCCTTAGTGTGAATCAGAAGATCTATTATCCGCCGCACCAATTCCTGGTAATCTATCTGCAGGCCGAACATGTTGCCTCGATCGTAGCCTCCCATATACAGCAATCCACTGACATTCAAGCCGACGATTTTGTGGTCGGCCAGGTTAAACTCGCCGTCGGTAGTGACGTTGCCAGGCATCGTCGGTTCCAGCGCAAAACCGACATCATACCGAAATGCTGGTTTCGCTACTGAATCTTTATCTCCACACAATTTCTCTATTACTGTAATGCTCTGGCGATCGCGGGCATAAATTGATTTTGCATTTCTTGTAATGAATCTAGCGATTATGCGAGACAGCCTACTACGGAATGGCCCGAATGTCTGAGGCAAAAGAATTAGTCTCCTGTCCAAGAGAATAATTAGGATTTGCGGCAGCGCAATGTAGAAAAATCTTCTAAGACCATAGATGTCGCTGAAGCTATCTCCGCCAGCAATCGATGTAAAGATGTCGCCACGATATATCTCATGCAGTGCGAAATTCTTTGAAGCTATCCACCTGCGAATTCTCCCAGAGGGAATCAGCCTCAGTATCAAAGCAATGGCAATGAGCACCGCGATATTGTTAGAAAGGTACAGTTTTTTCGAAAATCTAATATTTAACAGCTCTACCTGAATCTCTTCGTCGCCCAAACGGATTTTATGGAGAGAATTTTTCTTCGCATAGTCGAGGATAAATATCTCCGCATCAGGCCATTGGTTGTGAATACATCTTATGGCGCCGGCAGCCAGGGCACCTACACCCATGTTGCCCGTATCAAAACTGGCCCCGATCAGACCTATGCGAGCTCTAATTTTGTCATGCAACACAAATCACCGTCTCTTCCATATGCCTTGTATATCGGAATGCTATTTTCCGATTGTGCATCTCCGCTTCCTGCGTGCGAGAGCCAAGCTTAACCATACGTACCCAGCAACAATCACAACAAGAATAACGATAGAACGCTCGATGAGCCTCTCAAGCCGATCGAGACCATAGTTGTAATAGACGAATTGAATCTTGCGGCCAATTGTACTGCGAGATAACTGCCGATCACGGAAATCCGAGAGGCGACGATCCATGTTGATCAGCGCAGACCTCTTCGATATGTCTTCGGAGGTGAATGTAGAGTCTTCGCCGTACGATATTTTTATATCAGCACTTTGCCTTGGCTCGAGTATGACATCGAAATGGATTTCATTTGATGCCATCTGATATGAAATTAGGGAACCATTCACCGTCACTGAAGACGGCAGTCTCGGGTCTTCCGGCTTATGGACGTAGAAGACGAGGCGGCGATCAGTTGGATTTACTAACTCCAGATTCGGGGATATCGCTAAGACATCGTAGTCTTGGTCAGATCTCAGCCGAGTCAAGTAGAGATGACGGACAATATAGCCCAAGCTCTTCCACTGAACCGTCGGCTCCAGGCGGTTGATCTCGTCAGCTGTGGCATTGAAAGCGCCGATTTTGTCTTGGAAGAACTCTTGATGAACGTAGAACAGTTGAGGATTTCCTAAAAACGCGTTGATCGCAATGTTCGTGGCGGAAACAGGCGCTTCGGCTGAGACTCGCTTTACGCTAGGAAATCCCTTGAATGCAAGGGTCCACGGGGTAAGAGGAAACAGAGGGTCATTGGGCACAGTAGATCCCAACGGCACATTTTCAGAGTTGACCGTCGCCCAATAGTTGTGTTCTTTAAGAGCCTCAAGTGTTTCTGTCGGAGCAACAGCATGGGGAAAAACCATTATCCGGTCATAGGGTAGTCCTGTTACTCTCTTGAACTGCTCCATTCGCGCGAGAGCCTGCTCAATGTTCGCTCTCTGACGATTGAGCGGCTGGGTGCTGTACTCTCCAAACTCTCGGTGGTTGTGATTGTTTCCGTGAATAGAAATTGAGAATCGATCCGCATGGTTATGAAACAGAGACACTACTTCGGGCTCGCTTCTATCGAAATTCCAAGGCACAAATGCAATCGTTGTGTGAAAATTGTGCTTCTCCATTTCGTGCAAGAGTGCTTCATACCCCAGGTTGCCATAGGGTTCAGTAAGCCAAGGATCATCTACGGTCAGATTGGCGTAGTATGCGGGCGTGTGCCATCCTCTCTCCCCCGCTGCCTTTCGCAAGAAAACCAAGAGCCCAGCAACGCTCGAAAACGCCTCCTGCAGTGTAGCTGCGCCGGATGACTCTACTTTACCGATCGGACTTATTGCCGTAACTGCGAATACCGGCTGACCCTCTATGGGAAACTCGATAAGCGCAGGAAACTTCTCTGTTTCATTCTGCATCTGGGCCAAGACTTGTGTAGAGGGATCGTGGGAGAGAACAAAACCACAGGTCGGGCCAGCTGCCGACTTCGAAGCAAAACCCGCGAGTTGATACACGAGATTTGTCGCTCCGACAAACATCATTTGCCACTCGCCTATATGGTTCTCGATCGCTTTACAATCCTGGATCCGACCTCCAGACCACTCGGAAAGCACCTGTGACGTATCCCGCGATCCCGTGGCCACAATCAGCAGTGGAATCCGAGATGCGCTGGCTCTCCGTAGAGATTTGAAGGTAGCAACACGATCAAGATCGCTCAATGCATCGGCTGATACGATAACCGCCAACGCGCTCGGGTCATTGAGTGCCCGCGTAATCCTCGCGCTATCTGAAGAAGCGTCGATCGAGAAAACTTGTACACCGAGACCGTAAAAACGGGAGGCGCGCAAAACCTGATCTTCAAGCGCGCCGGATCCGGATTTCGTCACGAACAGCACATCTGAAGCCCGCGCTGAAGGACCTACAGCCACCGCGAGAAACATCAACCAAAGAAAGACCCGTTCAAATCCGGTGAGCAGACGTGATTCGACACTGAGCTGCTTTCCACAACACAGCTGGTCTCGTGCAACGATTTTTGTTAGGGTTCTCGCCACAGTTAGAAGAAGTTCCTCAGTCAGGCCGTCTGAGAGGCAAGCTCGAAATCCACTCTAAAGTCCTGCTCTTCTGAATCAGCGAGTTCAGCCTCTTCTTCTCGGCACAGAGGGTATGCGAAAGTTATCGCGATCAGAATCCATAACATATAGCCGTTTTGACCCCAAGAATACATTCCGACGCTGTACATCTGGAAATAGAAGATCAGCAAGTTCACTAATAGCATCAGACTCAGGTATCTGTCCGGCGCGGGTAATATTTGATAGTCTCGCAGAGCCCGCCAAGCAGGTTTAAGTAGAATTAAGACGATGATGCAAAGGCCGACGAACCCAGTTTCTATCATTAGCTCGGCCCAAGAACTGTCGCAGCTGAGAAAGAGGTGGGGCTTACCTAAAAAGTCGTCCTCAATTTGAAGATCGTAGAAGGACTCCAGGCCATAGCCCCATAAGGTCCGAGCGGGGCTTTGCAACAACCTCGCCGTGACCGCATGTTGCAACGCGTATCTGTATTCATATGAAGTACCTGTACTGGTATTCATATTGAAGGAATTATCGTAAATTCCTTTCACGGTGGCCCATATTCCTGGCCGAATAACCATGGCTGCCAACGCTAGAACGCCGATTATGAGGATATTTTTTCTAATCTTGCCGCGGGCGAAAACGACTAGAAGAAGGCAACCTAGCATGACGTCAAGCCACGGGCCTCGGCTACTTGTCTTATAAATGTTAAGGAACATCAACATGATCCCGAACCAAAGCAGGGTGACTTGCCACGTCTTCTCGGCCACCGCAACCAAATATAAAGTGATTGTGATCGCCATCGCCAAGGCTGCCCCAAATAGTATGGGGTGGTCGAACGTTGATTGCACTCGGACCTCTCTGTCAGTCTCCGATAACATGTCAAAATGATGTCCGGCTTTTGGAAAGAAGGTAAGCGCGTTACTTGCGCCGTACGCTTCAAAAGCCCCAAACACCGAGCAAACAATCACAGCAAGCACAATCGCAAGAAGTATCTTGTGAACGGTCTCCGTCCTTGAGATGGATTTCCAGTAAATAAAATAGAGAGCATAGTATTCGACGACCACCGAAACTGCCTTTTTAACGCTCATCAACGGAACCACAGAGTCCGCCGTCGAGAGAATGCACCAGCACACGTGGAGCAGAATCAGCACTTTGAGCGGCATTGGCACTCTTACTTGACGCTCGGTGATATTGTTTCCCGTAAGATAAAGACCGAGCAGCAGTCCTACTATAAGCCGTTGAGTGGTAAGTTCGAAGAGGCCCAGAGGTATGCTGGATTCAATCGGTACAAGGACGAGCATGAAGGAGGCGAACGGCAATGCCGCTTCGAGCCCTGACCTTAAGGCTAATCGACATAGCCCAATGATGACAATAAGATCGATAATGATTACTAGCGCCACGTTTTGCCCCAGAGACTTACTGTACGTTAGTAACGGTCCGCAGGCTGCGAAGCGGCCCTCTTGAGAACGGAATCTCGAAACAATTCCGGAATTACTGATTTAAAAGCTCGAGCCAATTGCTGGTTTCGCCTTGTTCGCTTGAATTCCGGATCCACCAGGCGTAATTGACGCATCTTATAGCTATGGAGGAAGCCACCGAGAAAGTATCGAGAATTGGCGGGGCTACCCATCGCAATCTTCAAGCTTTTCAGAAGAACAAATGCTGGATGGCTCCATGTTAGATATTCTGCTCTACCTCGTTCCCGGTAGATTCGACTTGCGTGCAAACTCTCACCAGTCGGCCGTCGATGGATGACTCGTATATCAAAAAAGCTGCGTGTTCTCCATCCGCGACTCCAGGCGTACACCTCATCGATAGTATCCCATCCAATGTCGGTGCCGAGACCACATAGCTGCGAGAAACATTCACATCTGTACATCTTCACGGCGCCGCGAACGTGATACTCGGGAGCCCGTTCCAGCACTAACTTGTTGTTTCGATCGATATACAGGCCGCCCCCAGCAATTCCGAGTTTTGGGTCCCTATTAAATTCTTCCAAAATCCGGGCGAAATAGTTGTCTTCGAAGAGGAGGTCAGCGTCAAACCGAGCCAGATAGTCGTACTGCGATAAATCAAGCCTTTGCAGTGCATAAGCAATCGCTCCTTCCCCACCCGGATTTCGTTCAGAGCGAGCTGGCAATTCCAGCAATTCGATGAACTCGAATTGTTGACAATAGCTCTTTACTATCGCCGGAGTTTTGTCTGTTGAGCCGTCATCGACGATAAGCCATTTCGCAGGCTGTATCGTCTGTTTGACAATAGATGCTATCATCGCCTCTATATAGTCTTCTTCGTCTCTTAAAGGCGTTATCAACGCGATACGCGGATGCGTTGGGCAAGCACTCATGCTGGATGAACTGATCATAGTGGAATGTTCCATACGCACTGCATGAGTTCGCTATTATCGAACCTATGCTTCTAATCCAATAGCCCAGCGGAAAATACAAGACCATTTTTGGAAGCTAAAATTCCCATTTGCTGCCGTATGCGCGACAATACGCAGTGGCAGGAGGCTAACAATAATCATTAGCCGTATTGCCGCCGCAAACGCCACGCCAATTCGATAAAGAAAAGAATACCAGCGACCCTGGGTAGCTGCGAAGAATTGTAAGATGGCCTGCTGCTGGCGCAGGTTAGCAAAATGTCTTCCTTGCACGGCAGAACTCTTTCCACCGTGATGGATCACTTCACAATCATTCATGTAATGAATGGCGTAACCCGCGCCGGTTATCCTACGACATAAATCAACGTCCTCCACATACATGAAATAGCTGTTGTCAAATTTTCCCACCTGGGCGAATACTTCTCGCTTGACCATCAAACAAGCTCCGGAGATCACATCCACTCGAGCAGGATTAGCAGAACGCGCAAACAACGGTTCCATTCCCCATAGCCTCGATGTTGGAAACCTATTTCGCAAGAACTCAGAATCGAGTAGTTGATTGAGGATTGTGGGGTATGATTGAATGCAACTGGTCTGCAGCGACCCATCGCTGTTGAGCAACCTGGACCCTACCGCCCCGATGCAAGACGTGGATTCCAGCTCTTTGACCATGCGTGTGAAGACGTCACTTTGAATCTCGGTGTCGGGATTGAGAAACAGCAGAATTTCACCAGACGATAGCTCATAGCCAAGATTGCTGCCTTGTGCAAAACCCAGATTCTTGCTACTGCAATGAAGAACTACACTCGGGAATTCACCTCGGATAAGCTCGGCACAGCTATCGTCGCACGACGCATTGTCTACGACAACAACCTCGATACCGATTCCTTTTGTTTCTCGATATATAGAGGCAAGACAATGACGAAGATAGTCTGTGGAGTTCCAGTTTACGATGATAATCGACAAGTTCATTAGAGCTCAGTAGCCAATTTGGATTCTTGCTCACGCTCTTGAGGAAGGGTGCCTATGGTCCTCTTGCGGTTACGTACGAACTTATAAATTAATTGAGGCGCATGAAGCCAGTCGTAGGATCCTTCCAGTTTCGCTTGAAACAGCTCGTCATCATCGTATTCATTTGCGGGAAGTCGAGGTAAGAAATGACGATCACTCAACAGGTTGACACTACCGAGAACAGTAGTGACACCATGGTCGTATCCAGCAGCTTCCATATATTGTCGCAGTTGCCTCAGAAAAGTACCGTCCTGCTCCGGGAAAGCATAGGGATAGCTGAATGAGCTAATAGGCCTTCCGAGTTGATCTTCGATGGCCTCCTTCGAATCTGTGAGTTCCCGCTCAATATCTTTTCGATGCAAACTGTGCAAATGAGGGTGACTCACGGTATGCGAGCCGATTTCTACTCCGAACGATTCAATCTCTCTCATTTCGCCCCAGGTCATGATTTCTTTCCCGTCGAAACGAGCCGTTCGGGATCCCATGAAACTAGAAACGATAAACATCGTTGCCGGAAACCGATGCTCTCGCAGAATTGGCATTGCCTGGGTATAGAAATCGCGAAATCCATCGTCGAACGTGATAACTACCGACCGTTGTGGACACGTTCCCGAATTTATCATCCGGACAGCGGTGCTGAGGTCTATGGGCTTGTAGCCGCCTTCATGAAGATGCTGCATATGACGTGCAAAGACAATCGGAGATGTATTGGTTTCGAAATAAGGGTGAGCAGACCCAATTACACTATTGATTCCGTGATACATAAGCACCGGGATTCTGCAGGAGTGAGAGTTCCTAAACGCGCGCTGGGCCGGGTGAGCCAACCCAAGTGTGATGGTACGATCTACACGGAAACTAGACATTGACATCAACCAACTCAATTGACTATATGTCGGACAGATTTCGGAATTTGTCTCGTATGCGACCCGAGACCTTCAACCAGTTGAAGATATAACATCTTCTTTTGTTGCCAATTATTTTTTTGAATGTAAGCCGAAGCATTCGTCACGAGAACCTGCCGAAGTTTGGGGTCACGACGTAGAATCAGGATCGCATTCGCCAAGTCCAGAGAATTTTCCGATTCAAAGAACCTGACCCTGGAGTCATCATGATAGTAGGAATCTACTTTAGTCCGCGAGACAATAACCGGAACACCCAAGGACATAAATTCCATTATTTTCGTGCTCATTGCTTCGTTACCAAATGCCGAGCTCGCGCGCTTCGGCACGACGGATAAATCTGAGAGAGCCATTGCTTCGGCAATGCGATCGCAGGGCAGAAATTCGTGAAAAATGACCATGTGTGATAGCCCTAATTGGGTGCTCAAATCAATCAGCGCGGCTTTAGCTGGACCCTCTCCATAAATGTGGAACTCCAAATCAGGCATCTCGTCCTTGATCTTTGCAACCGCGTGAATTGCAATGTCTAAGCCTTGATGGGCATTTAGAGTTCCAGGATAGGTAATGCGAAATTTTTCGTTAACCGCCTTAGACTGTTCCCGGGGATAAAAGACCTCAGAATCGGGATAGTTCACTATCGCTGTACAAGAGTCGGCTTTTGCCGATCGCTCTACGAGGCGTTCGTACCACAAATCATTCGCAATGATTACATGATCTGAGAACCGCACGGAGAGATATTCGGCCAATAGCAACAGCTTGAACAGCAGCGACCGCTTACTTGCCTCAAACTTACTGGCGAAGAATTCTGGAAGAATATCGTGGATATCGAGAATGATCTTTGCTCCTGATACTTTTGCCAGGAGTGCGGCAAAGACCAGAAAGTCGGGTACCGAGTGTACGTGGATGATGTCGTAAGATTTTGAGAGGTGCTTTCGAGAGAGAACGAATGCAGAGACGAACATAAATCGTGCAACGCGAATCATGTAGTCGAACCAGTGGCGCTCGTTTCTTTGTCGAGTTTGAATTCGGTATACATTGACCCCATCCAAGACTTCAAAAGCAGGAGCAGCCTCACGCCTCAGCGCAATGACGTCAACTTCGTCGCCGCGCTCCGCTAGCGTCTTCGCATATCTCAAGATACGCATATCGCTCTCATAGAACGAATATGCCAGCATGCAGACTCTCATATAGCTATTTTCACTCGTTTCCAGAATGACGAAAATCGTTGTCGTTCGAGCTTATATGTCGCACAGAATACAACTACCCTCGAAACACGGGCCGCCGAATGTAAAGTCGGCGCACCATCACTCGTTTCGCCGTGCCAAGGATCGTCTTTGCCATCCGGCCCAAAGGGAGGCGCAGCCAACTGCGAAGTAAAGAGAAACCGCTAAACCGGGGAAGCGGAATACCAAAAAGCTTCAAGCCTACGAGTCGACCAAAGATTTCAGTTCGCCTCGTCAGCAAATTTTTTTGCGCGGCGAAGACGTTGTCTGAGGTCACCGGTCGTAATTGCACATAGTTTGCAGCGATGGCCCCTCTGAGAATATGCTGGCCTCTGACTGTCCGAACCACAACGAGTGACAGGCCAGGATTTCCGTTATCAGTAGAGTTCTCCCATGCATCCCCACAAGAAATGTCGGCTAATCTCCCAAGTCCATCGGGGCATAAATTACAGCGGAGCGAACGATAGTGAGTTAATTCGCCCCAGGACTCAGCGTATGAAAGGGACTGATTTTGTCTCTCGTTGTCGTAGATGATCGTGAACCGACCGGGCCATCCTTCTCCACGATAGCGTACAGAATTGATCTGGTCCGGAAGAATTTTCAGTGATTCGGCCAAGTGCCGTGTTCCTTGTGTGCTTGGCGTTCCAGCGCAAAAGAACGTCAAGACAAGTCCGAGATTGCGGTCGAGTTTTGGTCGTTCACTACGGAGCATGGAAACGGCAGCGACATCACACGGCTTGCCGATAAATACGCAAGGGCCATCACTCTCTTCGATTGTTGCGAGGCCTTCGCAGGGTGACGCTGGTGCGTAGCGAGACCCCGTACGTGTCATGAGTTCATCCCGTGTACGACTCTTTACCGTCTTATTTTCCAATGGACGCTCTTTATTCATGCCTGTATGCAGTACAAAATTCATTTTTTCCTGCTCCAGACAATAAAGTGCCAACGCAGTTAGTACGCCGCCCGACGATGCGCTATAGCGCATCTCCGGATCGCTAGCGTGTCCCTCCCAGATTTCCAGCGCCGGCCCAAACGCGTGGTCGGCCTCAGAACGCAATGGCACCAGATCCGGTGCCACATTAGTATTGGCATCAACAACGTAACCTGGACAGATGGAAAGGCACTTCGTACAGGCCGCACAGGCCGAAAGGTTGAATTGTGGCCTAATTCCAAGCGTGTCAATGTTAACAAGGGAGACTGCACTTTCAGAGCAAGCATAGTAACACGCACCACAACCCGTACAGAGGTCCCAGTCAACCACATCTTTTAGACTTTTAACGCTAGCCACTGGCTTCCCCCGTTAGTTGATAGGTACAGGCCGGTCAGTCATTTTGCCGGCCACTATATATTCTTCATACGCGGGCGAAACCGCCAAAAACTTACAATTGATCAGATCAGTGACACTACCAAATTTCTGCGCTGTGTCTTGTCTAATCTGTCGGTCTGATTCTCTCTGTAAAGTAGAGATAAATGCACTGTACGTTTTGCTATTTTCGGTGAAATTATCTCGATTCTGAAGAGCAATTGCCATCGCGTTGCTCGTCAATTTATAGTGCAACATAACGCCGGAGACGTCGGCCACATTTGCTTCGTTCGCAAAATGGACGTGCGGAAACAGGTCGATTCCAGCTTCAGGAAAGAACAATGAGTGTTTTGTCAGCAAGCAGTTATTTCCGTAAAGCCTTTTTCTTATTCCTCCCCAGTACAGGGCGGTCTTGCTGTCGGCTAGTTTATTGGCATTGCCGTACTTAGCTACAACGTCCGAGGTCCGATAGTCAGTCTTCATTACGTCCGAAATGTCGTAATATCGATAGGCGGCCTTGACATCTTCTTTCCGTTCGTTGGTGAGATAAGACAGAGGTCTATCTGAAAACATGTCCAGGAGATGCGTGATTACAGTGGTGTACCGATTCTGATTCAGGTAAACAAGAAATCGTTGAAGATCGATGACATCAGAAAACGGAAAGTCAAAGAATTCGTCGATGTCCGCATCTAGGCACCATCCGCCCCGAATCGAGTGCTCGGCAAGATATTTCTTGAACAATCGCTGATTTGCGCTGATAGGTAGAGTGGACCGGCATACGCTGACATTGTCATATTGTTTGACGGTTGAAAGCGTTTCGTCACTTGAACCATTGTCCAAGAAAAAAATATGACGGAAGCCCATCTTCGAGTAGTGCTGAATAAACGAATCGATGTAGTATTCTCCATTCCTCAGTACACATGTTACCGCAGCTTCATTCTTCGACAACTGCACGGTTCGTGGTCCATAAATATGGGTGACATTCATCGAAACGTGTTGCTCTCGTAGCTTCGATCTAAGTCTTCGTGGTACCAGCGCTCCCAGAACGGACTTGGCGGACATCATAACTGCGCTCCTAGTCCACCATAAATTGATGACGATAAACATGCAGACATGGTCTTACTTTGCTCTCTCGCGTGTGAAACTTCCTCAAATATCACGTAATCACCTCTGGCGGTGGAATGGTCACGCAATACGTGCTTTACGTCTATCAACAATTGAGCGTAGATCTCGCGATGGTATTCACTCTCCAAATCTGCGAGGACAATAAGCCTAGCAGCACGTATTTCTTCACGTAGTGTGCTGGCCGCGTTTACCCGATACTCTATTTCAGGCCAAGCAAAGATGACGAGGTCAAAGCATTCAATCAGATTGTCACACTTAATACGGTGAATGGCATGCTCAATGTCTGCGACAACAACTTCTGATTTGGTAGCCAATAAAAGTGGGTAGCGCTTTACATAATCTGGTACCGCAGTGGCACCGTTGCTGGCGGCTGTTGGATATCTACCATCAGATATACAACAGATCAAAGGCTTGCTATCGCTTCCTAATGTACCTTCCAACACTGCATTGGCGGCCTCATCCGCAATACTTCCACTAATGATCAGCGCTGTCTCGATATTCAGATCTCGTACCAATTCACGAATCAATTCAACCAAATGCTTATCGCTCGAGCGGGCCTGAGGTACTGCATGGAAATGGCGGCCAATTTGTTGGAACAGACGCGTGAGCCGAGTGTTGATATTTCGTAATTTTCGACGACCAATATGGTGCGCTAGTTTACGGTCTAGTGTATTAGAACGAACCATATTGGTAAGGAGTCCCAACATAGAACGCCTCTGCGGGTCGCGTGGTTCGTTCTTGTGGTCTCCAGGAGCATGTCCAATTACGGTTAAAACCGATCTTTCCTTTGGAAAGTGTTCCGGTTTAAGGTTAGCAGTCGCAACCACTTCTGCTATTGATAGCTGCCCACAGACCAACAGCATGCTGTAAAGCTCTTCACGCCATACCGTTTCGCTTCTTTCCGGAAGCTGATGGATGCTTTGACGCATATCCATCGGAATTTCAACCGTCGATGGACTGCTTACCTCTTCGCGATTTAATAGATTCACAGCCCTGCGTACTCGTTCTAATTCGGGATGCCGAAGCCACGGAAACTCGAGGGCACAGTTTGTGGCGTCACTGAATTTACCCATACACAGCAGCGAGATAATGTAATAAGACCATTCCACTGGATCCGGATCTATTGCTCCGTACTGAGAAATACAGTACTGAATTAGTTCAAAAATTCGTGAATTGGCCTCCGCTGCGTCGCCTTTATAAAGGCTACATAGAGCAATTTTGAATCTCGCTTCTGGTAGCTGGTGCATATAGCTCAGACATCTACGATACTTGCTGTCTGCCGCTCCAACTTGACCTGCCCAGAGCATCTCATCGCCCTCTCTCAGCAACTGCAAATGAGCCCCAACCTCCGCAGGGAGGGACGAGGATCTCTGAGATGCCTTGCTTAGAACTGAAAGCGGTGCGAATGGATTGGTTTGTATAATTTTGTCACCGGGGCCGAGGTTCATATTCAGGTTGAACCACTGCAAGATCTGGTCACGGTTATTGTGAGTGTGCTCGGAATGAATCAGTTGGTGGCCGGCCGCCGTTATTTGCCTTAGTCGATCTGGTTGCTTGAATAAGAACTCCAACTTGTCCAAGATATCGTGTTCGTCCGCGAAGACGCAGTTGGTCATGTCAACGAAGCCTGCCTCTTCAAGATTGTGAGCCTGCTCGGTGATCAAACACGTATTACACGCCGGAATTTCAAAGTGCTTTCTCAACGCCGATGAGGCTTCACCAGACGATATCATCCGCTACATGTACGAGCATCAAGAGGCGCATTTCAGAGATCAAAGTATCGAGTTCATTAGCCTTTGGGGACGTCCGCTACAACTAATCGACTGCCAAAATGTATTTTGTGAAATTTCAAAATATGCCCGCGTCGCGTATCCGCAATTTGCAGGAGCTACTGGCATTGGTAGCGGCCGAGATGGCGTCCCTCCCCCGCGTCAAGGTCGTCGGCGCCAAGTTCGACTGGCTCAAGGTCGTGCCGCCCGAAGGATCGTTCTGTTACGTCGCCCGCCTATACGTCGATCGCCAACGGCACGCCGTCGAGCTTGCGA
>Ga0137412_10000362_pt1 | contig 31454 bp, 27 predicted proteins | sample CZODoug2_1_16fun_FD_122160 | JGI IMG/M metagenome (GOLD analysis project Ga0137412, IMG submission 122160) | Vadose zone soil fungal communities from Angelo Coast Range Reserve, California, USA - CZODoug2_1_16fungal (Hybrid Assembly) | ecosystem: Environmental > Terrestrial > Soil > Vadose zone...
AGATTGAGCTGGAGGATATTCGTCTTGGAAAACACGGCTGTAAAGATCAAGAAAAATACCAAGATCACCATCATGTCGATCATCGGCACGATGTTCAGATCATCGCGCCCCTGATGGTAGCGGGCGTGATTGCGACGGACGAGGCGCGCTGCTTTTGACTTCATGGAAGAGGACCTGGCGGGGCCTTCGGCCTAGATGCTGCTGCGGGCAGCCGTGGGAGATCGCACCGACGGCGGCGGTGCCGCAGGCTCGTGCGCCTTTTCCGTCGTGCGCTCGGTGATCGAGTTCAAAAACTTCACCGACGCAATCTCCAGACTGTCGATCAGCGAGGTGGTCTTGGACTCGAGAAACATGTGCGACAGCAGCAGCGTGATGGCGACGAACAGTCCCGATGCGGTGTTGTTCATGGCGACCGAAATCGCCGCGGCCAGCAAGCTGGCCTTCTCGGCCGGATTGGCGGTTGCCACGGCGCTGAAGGCGCCGATGAGGCCGGTGATGGTGCCGAGCAATCCGATCAGCAAGCCGACGTTCGCCAGGGACGACAAATAGTGAGTGCGCTTTTCGATTCGCGGGATCACTTCGAGCAGGCTTTCATCCATGGCTTTCTCGATGTCATCGCGGCGCCGGGCGCTTGACACTCGCGCGACACCGTAGTTCAGGATGGTGGCAATCGAGGCCTTCGAATTGTGAGTAAGCCCGACCACCTGCTTGAAGTTTCCGGCGCTCAACGCCGGCACCAGCGACTCCCACAGGCTGCGATTGCGGATGGTTTCGCGGGTCAGGTACACGTAGCGCTCGATGGCGATCGACACGCCGACCACGAAAATCAAGGCCAACGGGTACAGGAACAGCCCGCCGTCCTTGAAAAAATTGACTGCCGAATTCATGAAATTCATCTAAGCGCTCCTAAATGGACTCTTCGTCCTAATATGTAATTCAACCAGATTCCGTAAAATCGGCTATGACTTACTTCTCACCCTGCTGCGACGGGCGGCCCGGCGCACCATTTTGGGACCCATCGGCCTGCACAGCCTTGTAATAGCCGACTTCTCGTTTAAAGACATCCCGATCGACCGGCGCCAGGATCTCGTCAACCAGGCTATTCATGGGCTTTCCGGCCAAATCGCCGATATCCGACCTCTTCCAGGGGACGACGTACATGACCTTCGGCTGCTCGCGGTCGCCGGTTACGGTGGCCGTACCCAATTGCAACCGATCCGAGGCGCCCGGGCCCTTCTGGCCCGCCACCCCAGGGGGACGGGCGGCGGCGGGCGGCGCCTTGGGTGTACCGGCCCGAGGCTCACCGGCCTCGGATTGAGCCGGGGCGGGTCGAGAGGTATTCGCGCGCGGTTCGCCGGCTTCGGACTGGGCGGTGGCTTTAGGGGGTTTTGCCGGGGCCGCCACCGGTGCCGGTGCGGCAGGCGCCGCGGCCGGGGCAGGCGCCGGTGGGTCACTGGCGGGGGCCGTGGCAGGCGCGGGTTGCTGTGCGTAGGCCTTCATCGCCAGACAGAGCAGGCTCAAGCCCAATGTTTTCGATGGAGTATTCATGCAGGCTCCTTCTTGGCGGCAGCCGCCGGTGCGCCGACGCGCTTGCGCAATTCCGCCACCCAGCCGGCAACCTGTTTGTTCTCGCCGGCGATCTCGATGTAGCGTTCAAATTGCTCGAGCGCTTTCTGCGGCTCCGCCATATACAGGTCGTAAAGCACGCCCAGATTAAGATGCGCGGGCGCATAGTTTGGTTCAGCGGTAATCGCACGTAAATAAGCTGCCTCAGCATCGGTGAATTTTCCGAGCTTGCGCTCAACGATCCCGAGCTCATCGCCCGCGACCGGATTGGCGGGCGTCAACGTCAGTGCAGCCTTGAAGGCGGCCTCGGCTTCGGTCAGGCGCGAATCGTGCAAGTACAGCAACCCTAGGTTCAGTTGCGGCCCCGCAAATTGCGGGTAGGCAACGACGATCTGCTTGAACTCGAGTTCCGCATCCGTGTTGCGGCCCGACTTCATCAACTGCAGCGCTTGGCTGTATTGTTGCGCAGCTCGAGGCGGGACCGCAACCGCCTCAGGCACGGCAGCGCTGCCGGCCGCCGTGGGCGGGCTCGCCGAGCTCGGTGGGCTCGCCGCAACAGGCGCAGGCGCCTTCGGCGGCGCAGTCGCCGGCGCGCTCTGACAACCGGCCAGAAGCGCCATCGCACCTAAGCTAGCGAATTGATTCAACCTGCTGTTCACCGATTTCCACCTTGCCGTAGCGGCCTGGGTTGAGCTGTGCGAGCGCCGCAAAGCTCTTCTGCACCCACTCATCGTAGGTGCCGTCTTTGGTTCGCGCGGCATTGACTTCATGTAGTTTGATGGCCTTCTCTTCGAACGGGAAAGCCTGCTCCTCGAGCAACACATCGTATTGCTCCAATTCATCTTTCTTCAGATTCTTGGGGCGCTCCGAGCTCATCAGATCCTTGCCCAACTGTCTGTACAGCTCGGCACTCTCAAAGGTTGCGGCGGTGGTGACGTCGGCCACCTGATAGTCGGCCACGGCCTCGTAGGCCTTCAGCGCAGCCTCCATCGCCTTGCGCTTCTCGGCGAGAGATTTCTTCAGCGGCACGACCAGCTTGATGCTCCTGAACGCTTCGCGAACCGGAGCCGCCAGGGTTAGGGTCGCCTTGGCCGCGAGCGCCCGGCTGCGATCGGTGCGCGCCGCGCCGGCCGACCGGTCGGCAGCAATGATGTCCTTGAGCCAGTAGTCACGTTTTCCGAAATCGCCGGCCTTGCCGGCAATCACGCTCAATTTGTTGCGCGCTTCCATGGCTGGACCTACGGGTTGCGGGAAGTGCTTCACGAAGGCTTCCAGCATGGTGCGCGACTTCGCCGAGTTGCCGGCCTTGTCGTACAGATCCGCCGCCTGCAGCGTGGCTTCACGCTGAACTTCGGGCGTCTCTTTCGGGGATTGCGCCATCTGCTCGAACTCAACGGCCGCTTGGCCGGGTTTGTTCGATTCTGAATAGGCCACGGCGAGATCGCGGGTCACGTCGGCCTGCAGCGGGCTCTGCGGAAAGTTGCGGCGGAACCCTTCCAAAACGACGATGGCGCGGTCCCACTGCTTTTGCGTGATGAGCAGCGCCGCTGCATCGAAATCCGCATTCGCGCGGACTTTTGACGAGGGAGCAAGGGCTGACACACGCAGGTAGTCTTCCACGGCAGCGGCACTATCGCCGGACTTGCTCTTTTGCTCTCCCTGCTTATAGATCGACGCGGCAAGCCGCTCTGCAATTGCCCCGCGCTCCGGGTCATTCGGCGGCATCAAACCTTGCGCGTGGGTATAGGCGGCTTCGGCTTTGTCGAACACGCCTTGATCGAAGTTCGAATTGCCGATGACCGTCCACGCAATGCGTTGTTTGGCGACGTCCACCGTGGGCTGCTTGGCCAGAAGTGCTTCCGAGGTGGAGACCGCCCGTAGATAGTCCTTCGCGGCGTAGAGCTCCGTGGCGGCGCGGGTCAGGACTTGCGCGCTCTCCGGGTGTGCGGGAAATGATTGCGCAAACTTCAATGAGCTGTCGATGGTCTTCAAGTGCAAGGTTGCCTTGGGCTCGCCCGACAGAGTCTCTTCCAGCTTGCCGTAGGCGATGATCGCGGCATATCCGGCCGCCGCGGCCTTCTCGTGATCGCCGTAGCGATATGCCGTGCTCTCGTATTCCTGGGCGGCGTCCAGATATTGCTTGCTCTCGAACAGGGTGTCGGCCAGCAGGTAATTGGTCACCGCAGTGCCCGGATCGTCCGGGAACGATCGCAGGTAGCTGCGATACCATTTCGCCGCTTCTTGATAGTCTGCGACGTCTTTGGTGCGCTGTGCCTGGGCGTGATAGTACTGCGCGACATCCTTGAGATTGGTCTTCAGTACCGCCACCACTTTCGCTTCGCCCTTCGGGTCGCGTCCCTGCCAGTACGCCGTCCCGAAACTGTAATTTTCCACGAACTCCTTCTTGCCCTGCAGCACCAATTGCGGGAAGCCGCCCTTTGAATACGCCTCGATCGCCTGCATTTCGAGCAATGGAGCCTTCTCGTTGTTGCGATCCTGCGAAACAAAGGCGCGATAGCTGTCGGCCGCATCCGTGTAGCGCTCTTTTTCCATGTACAGATCACCCAACCGCGCATACATCAGATACGAATAAGGCCGCGGCGGCGTGTGGCGCTTCACGAAGTCGGCGATGGACTTCGGGCCCTCGAGGTAGGAGAAGGTGATCGACATCACTCTGAAAGTGTCTTCAACCAATTCCCGATTGGCGCGGCTCAACGTATCGATCTCGATCAACGAGGCGTTACGCTTGGAAATCAGCACTGAATCGAGAACGCCGGCGAAGGAATCGAGGCTGCGTTCATTTTCGCCCTGCTTGAACAGCGACCAACCGTGCTTGTACAGACTCTGGTTGTAGAAAGCAGACGAGGCGCCGACCTTGATCACGGCCTCGTAGGCAGCCTGCGACTTCGGGTACGCCTTGTCCGAGAACAGCAGCTCGCCGCGGCGAAATTGCGCCTCGTCGATAAAATGGCTGTTCGGATATTGCGCCACGAGCCGATCCAGGGAGGCCAGCGCCCTGTCGGGTTGCGCGTTCAGCTCATAGGCTCGGGCGAGCTGGTAGAGCACCGAATCATTGCGCTCATACTTGGGATACGCCTTCAACAGCGCGGAATACAAATGAATGGCTTCGGTGGCTCGCAATCCTTCGTTGGTGGCCAACTCGCGCTCGATGCGTTCGGATTCCGAGCTTTCCAGGTTCAGATCGCCAAGACGACGCAGCGCCTCGGAGCGCAATGCTGCATCCCCGGCATTCAAATCCAGAAAGCGCTTGTAGCTATCCATGGTCTTGGCCGGATCCACGTTGCGCGGAGGATCGGTGTTGATATCGATCTGCTGATTGTCGAGATCCTTGATGGTCGCCGGTTTCTTTTCCGCAGCGACGCTCGTGGCCGTTGCTGCGGCCATGGCAGCCAGTATGGCGGCGAGACATGTCAGTCGCGAGTCGAAAATCGTCATGGCTGGGACTGCGGCGGCGGGTTTGGCGGCGTGTCTGGCGCTGCGTTCGGCGGCGTGCCCGGCGTCACGTTTGGCGCTGCGCTCGGCGGTGATTTCGGCGGCCCGTTCGAAATGCGGTCATAAATCGCCGCCAGTTCATAGCGCGCCTGCACCTGGTAAGTCTCGATGCGTACCTTCTGGGCTTCGAGTTCGCGGATGGCGAGCGATTGCAGGAATAGATTCTGCCGCCCGGAAACATCGGCCATGCGCTCATGCAATTGATCGATGCGCGCGCGGACGGCCGCCACGCGCGATGCGTACCCGCCGGTCGTCAACGGCGTTCCGACGCGGGCCTGTTTGACCAGGACGGCGCGCTTTTGCGTCTCCTTCAGCTGGCCCTCGAGTTCCTTCACCGAACGCCGTTCATTCCACAGTCTGGCTCTGAAGCTCTCCGACAGGCGCCAATACATGACTCCCTTCATGAGGCGATGCTTTTCCCGAATGTCGCTCAGATTCGGATCATCCGGATGCGCCGTCAGATATTCCTCGATGCGCTTCAACCGCGCCCAAGTCTGTTGCTCCTCAGGGGTGCCCAAGGCAGCCACGTCGTTGGATTTCTCGATCTCATTGATGCGCGACTCGAAATCCACGCGTTTCTGAGTCAAGCGGTCAAGATCGGTCGCCGCCAAGACCGCATCGGCCTTCGGCACGCGTTGGTTGTAGGCCTCCTGACGGGTATCGAGCATGTCGTCGTAGGCTGAAACATCATCACGCCAATCGTCCAAATTGCGGCTCATGAAATTGAGTTCGCGATAATTCTTCAGTCCCTCTTGGAATTCGTTGCTCGCCAAAAGTGCATACAAGTAGCGCGACTCGGGTGCATTGGGCACCGTCGTGAGCTGCCAGTACCAGGTCAGCGTGTCTTTCTTGTCGTCATTCAACAGGCGATCGAGCAGCTTGCCGCTGCGAATGCCTTCGATTGAGTCGTCGATGCGCTTGAGCTCGCTGTCGAAGGACTCGATGGCTGAATTGTAGAAATCGGCGGCCTGGCCCGTCGCCGCCAACTGGGCATACGCGTAAGGCACGGTGAGAAAGGACTCTTGGACCGCGGAATCGAGCAGGCTGCGCTTGCGAAGCGCAAGCCACGGCACCAAGGCGCGCTTGAATTCGCCCATGCCGGCATCCGCCCATCCCACTCCCAGCAGCGCCTTGCTGGAATAAGGACCCTCGAGCCGTACCCGCTGCAGGATGGGTCTTGCCTCGGCGGCACGCTGCGCCTGCAGCAGCGCGAAGCCGAGTGCCAGATTGGCCTTGTCTTTGAGTGCCAGCAATTCCTCACTGCGCGTCTGCATATTGCCGACCCGATCCAGATAGCTGATGGCTTCCGGAAGCCGGTCCCGGCGCACCAGCGCCACCCCTAAGTTGAATTGTGCATAGGCCGTCCAGTCCGGGGCGCCATGCCAGCTGCTGAGTGTTGCGATGGCCTCGTCGTAGCGTCCCTGGCGCATCATGAGCTGCGCCAGCAGCATGTAGCGTTCTGCATTGATGCGCTGATCCATCTTGTCCGACACCTGGCGCAGCGCCCGCTCGGCCTCGTCCAGGTAGCCGCGCTGATACCAAACCTTGCCGAGATAAAACCACGCTCGGTTGCGCACGAACTCGGAAGTGTTTTTATTGAGCAGCGCCTCAAAGATTCTGCCGGCCTCGACGTGCTCACCCAGCGACAAGTACAAACCGCCCAACAGCAGCTCGGCTTCCTCTTGGGTGTGCGGAACGCGTCCCAGCTGGCGCGCGGCCAGCAGACGCGTGATCGAATCAAAATAGTCGTCCTCATAGAAGTAAAACAGCACGTCGCCGTAGGCGAGGTCCTCGACCGCATGCGGCGCCAAGCCATTGGGATCCGGCGTGACGTTCTTGGGTGATGCCGCGAAAGGCACCGTCAGCAGCAATCCGCCGAGGAGCAGCGGCCGAAGTGTGTTAATCACGCCTTGCACACATCATTCCCAGTCTTTGATCATGAACTCAGGTTGATGCTTCGGAACGCGGTCGGTGATCTTGAGTTCCAGATATTTTGCGCCGACGCCCTTGTCGAAATTGATCGTGGCGCCGCGCTTGTAGTCGCGTTCGACCGGGCCCTTGCCGCTGAAGAATGCCACCAATTCATGCTTGCCGACCTTCAGATTCCCCAGGTAGATTTGTTGCACGCCGCCCTTGAGCAAGGCGTCGGCCTCGCGCGCCGTATACAGATAATTCTTGACTTCCTTGTTGTCGATTTTGACCGTCACCGAGTCCAGAGCGAAAAAGGTGCCCACATCCATCGAGATGTAGAGCGCAACCTGGGTGTTGGCCGGAAACAGAAGTTGTTCCTGCAGCACGAACAGATCCTTGTTCAGATCGACCACATCTTTCTTCAGGCCCTGAACCTCTTGATCCAGGGTCTTGAGCTCCGCCGGGGGCGCGCCGGAAGCGGGCGGCGCAGGCGCGTCGGCCGCTGGGGCATCCGCGGTGGCGGGCGCCGGCGGCGTCTCGCCCATGGCCATCCATGCAGGGGAGAGCAATGCGCCGCAGACCATGAGCGATACCATTCGATGCTTGAAATTCATAACTGACCTTATCGTTTTATTCGCGCAGCAATTCGCGGATTTGATCAAGATAAACGCTCTCGCCGCCGCGCTTGAAGCCAACGGCCGAATAACGCACGACGCCCGAGCGATCCACGAGGATCGTCATGGGCATTTTCTGCAATAAGTAGTCCTTGCCGATCTTGGTGCCCGTATCGAACAAGATCGGGTACGACACGCCCATGGCTGCCGCGAACTCTTTCGAACGCCGCAAGTCATCGTCCACCGATACGCCGAGCACCACGAGACCGGCGCGCTGGTAGGTAATATTGATGCGATCGAGCGCCGGCATCAGCTGGCGCGAGTCCCCGTCCGAGCGACTCCAAAAATTCACCAACACGACCTGGCCGCGAAATTCGGACAAGCGCAAATTGCGGCCATCCAATCCTCGCAACACAAAATCCGGTGCTTCCTTGCCGACGATGCTAGGCGCAGCGGCCGGTGACGATGCGGCCATTGCGGCACTGAGAATCAGGCTTCCGGCGATCAATGCTCTACGCATGCGGTGCAACGCTCAAACTGACGCCACAGCGTCGCGATTCATCAATCACGCTGGTAACCCCGCTGTGCCAGACCTCATTCTTAAAAATGGGCCCCGTACCGGAAGCTTTGCGCCCTTGCCTTTCGGCGAGTTTGCCCTGATCAGACCTTATGCAAAATCGCACAATGCGAGCCGCAGTGTCAACGCAACGGCAGCGCGTTCGCTAGGTTTCTGCAAGACTTGGCGCACATTCATGCACATTCATCGAAGCGCCGGCAAAGCGGCCAACGCCAATGCGAAACGTGCAGCGAAGTCTTGTAGACATTACAAGCCGACGATTGAATGCCATGTCTCTGGAATGAGACAAGAGAACGAAACGGGGGTCCGACGCCTGGTCGGACCCCAAGATGAGTGTCACTTTTAGGTAACTTTTCCGTTCACCAGCCCCGCCAGGGGTTGGAAGGCAATCAAGGGATCCAGCGTCGCTCCGCTGCCGAGCGTATTGTTCAAGTTCGGTGCCGACCAGAGGCCTGGCCATGCCGCGGCTGCGCCCGCACTGTGCAGTGCCATGTAGTTCAGCACCACCATCTGCACCAGATTGGGCACGTTGTTGCCGGCGGGGCTGCCGGTCGTATTGAGCGAACCATCGGCATGGAAGTTGCCGATCTGCAAGCTCATCTCCGGATTGGGCTGGGCGGGCACCGGTCTGCCGGCAGGATTGAAAACCAGGAAGTACGTGGCCGCGACACTTTGGTTGTCCGCCGTCCACACGCCCTTGCCGCGTCCTCCCACCGAACTGTCGATCATTCCGCTGCTGGCAAGCGAACCATCGCTGAATACGTAGATCATCACGGGTTTATTCACCCGCGAGGCATATTCCAGGCACGCGCCGATACAATTACCCAGATTCAGGTCGCGCGCTTCTCCATCCATTCGATTGCCGCTGTGATAGTCGAAACCGCCCATCTCGACGGTGCCGGCCGCGGCATTTCCGTCAATGACCAGTTTCATGATCGCTGCGGTCTTCTGATAGTCGGAATTCGCTTGATATTCCGCGGTCGTAAAAATACCGCTCGAGCCGACGATGTTCGGATCCAAGTCAGCATTGACCGCCGAGGGTTTGCCGTACTGATCGACGATGTAGGCCGCCTTGGTAAAACTGCACGCCTGGACTCCAGTCGGTCCCAAGGCAGCTGAATTCAGTGCCGCGCCGTTGGGCACCGTGGTTGCGTAAGCCGTCACCGCCGAATACTTGGCATCGCTGATGCGTTTCATCGATTCCAAAACATTGACGACATCGGGGTTGGTGCCGTTGGACAAGGGCGGCAGCAGAGTGCTCAGTTGTCCGGTGCTCACCAAGCCGGTGGTGTCCCTGGAACTCGATACCTTGGTGGGCATTGCCGAAGCGATCACCATGGTCGGCGGCGACATGGAACTGCCGCCGGACTGGGAACTTTGCGAACCGATGAGATCGAGCAATCCGCCGCGGGCGCCCGCTTGATAGATGCCGTACATCGGATTGTGCGGATTGGTATTGGTGTCGTTGTTCGACATCGCGGGAATCACGGTGCCGTTCGTTCCTGCCATGGCCTTGGCGCTGGCGCGCAATTTCATGCCGCGCAAATGTGCGCTGTCCGAGTGATAGCGCAGCCCGAAGCTTGCATCGACGAAGCTCCCTGCAGCGCTGGCATTCGGCACCATGGAACCCGGCAGACCCAGTTTGCTGTAGCCGGCGACCGAGAGGAAATCCATCTGTCCCTTGGGACCGCCGACCAGTACGTTGGAGCCCGCGATGTTGCCGCCACCCGCGAGGTCGAAGCAGATGAAGGGAATCTTGCCGGCGCCGGTCGTAATATTGCACGCGGCCACGGCATCTTGGAGATCTTGGGCAAGAAGCGTATTACTGAGTGCCTGAGCCGAGCGCGGATAGGCCAGCATGCCCGCCAGCGTCGGTGCGAGCACGGTCGCGGCTCCCGTCATGAACCCTTGCGCGACGAATTCGCGGCGCGTGCGCGGCCGAGGGTGATCCAAGTGGCGCAGCGGCTCGTGTATACCCAGCGCTTTTGATTTCTTGCTCATAAGTGAAAGACCTCTTCGTCGTCTTGCTTAATTGATCAACATATCGGCGCTGCCGAAAGCCGTGGCGCATGCCGCGGCGGTCACTGCCTGTGCCCGCGCCGTCGTATTACAAGCGGTGGTCGCGCACAGATTGTTTATAAGGCTGGTGAGTTCGGTCGTAACCGTGGTCGCTGCCGGCTGACTGTGTAGACCGCTGCCCAGCACTCTCGCGGCAAGCGCACCCGTGACGGTATTGGTGCTGCCTGGGTAGGTCGAACCGTTGATTGCCACACCCGGGAGTACGACGGACGCGTAGGTCGCGTTGTTGACCATGACATTGCAGTACTGAATGGCCAACTGCGCGACGCCGACCTGGTTCGCCGATGAGAAGCCCTCGAGCGTCGGGGTCGCCGGTAATTGTTGCTGCACCGCCAAGTAGGTCGCGGCAACATTCGGATCCGTGGTCGGCACACCCGTGAGTACGGACAGGGTTGAATTGATCTGTGCGAAGGTGCGCACACCGACGTCGGCAGCCACCGGACCCGGCGCAGCCGCCGGCACGCTGGGTGCCGCCTCGACCACCACATTGGCATGACTGCCCAGGACATCGAAAGTCAGGAAGAACTGGTCGGTCAGCGGCCCACCCTGCAGGCCGATGACGGTACCGATGCTCGACAAGACTTCGCCCTGCGACGTGTAGTTCGACGGGGTTATCGTGGTCTTGAGCGGTATATAGGCCTGACCCACCTGCGGCACCGCACCGTTGAGGCCGATGCGAAGTCCCTGCACGGGGATGCTGGGAAGATTGCTGGAAGTAACGGCCGGATCCAGCGAGATGAAGGTGGGCTGATAGAACATATAGCCGTAGCTGTCGTACTGACTAACCGTGAACATCACGTAGCTCTGCGATACGCCGGTCACCGTCGATACGTTGAACAACTCGTAGTAGCGCTCGCCCACACCTGCGTTGAAATTTTGCATCACTTGCAAGGCAGACATCGCGCGGCTGTGGATGGCGACGAACTTGATCAGTCCCTGCCAGGATCGATCACCCGATACTTCGTTGCCGAGGACCAGGGCGAAGGTGCTGTCCCAGGTGGAGATCGTGCCTCCCTTCTGAGCATCCGGCGGGCCCGCCGCCACGCCATTGACGTAGATCTGGCGGCCGTTGACGGCGTCGTACGTGAGCACGACGTGTTGCAAGGAAGCCTGCAGCACCATCGCCGCGTTCGGCGTCTGCAATTGCGGCAGACCGGTGAGCGCCGTACTGGATGAGCGCAGCATGAAGTCATAGTCCTGGTTGGTCTGACCCAGCGTGAAGTTGCGCGTGGTGTCGCCGCCGGAATAACTGACCATGTAGGACTTGTCGGCCGCCACCAGTGCGGGCGCCACCCAGGCCTCCACCGAGAATTCACCGGTTGCCTGAATGAAGTTGTAGATCTTGCGGCTCGCCTGAGTAGTCGCCTGCGCCTTGCCGCCGGCGCCGACGTTGATTCCCCAACCGCCGGCCAGGGTGACGTTGCCGGAGATCGTCAGATCCGCCGCAGGGTCGATGCCGCTGGTGTCAAACGTCGTATTGTTGACCACCGACTGGAACTCATACTTGGCGATGGTATCGGCATCGTAGCGGCTTGCACCGCTGGCAATCGTGCCCTGGGTCAGGGAGACGGCCTTGCTGGTTACCAAGGTGGGATCGAGGTTGGACGGCGTCAGCTTGGCGGCAAAAGCCTGAATTGCCGCCAGCATCGTCGCGGCATCGGCCGCACAGGTGGTCCAGCAGTTGTGGTTGTCCGTCAGCAGGCGCTGATAGAGGCGCGAATTGGTGCCGCAGGTGCCGCCGTTGCTGCCGGCTGAGCCCGCGCAGCCCGTGAAGTCGATTTTCGGGATGGCCGATGGGTAGGCAATCAGGGGCGACGGATCTGCATGATAGGGCGACTGCTCAACCGAGGGGTCCGCCGTCGTGGAATGGCAGCGCACGCAATTCGTGTGGGTGACGGGCCAAACCGTCGCCATAAAGGCGCTGGAATCGGCCGGGAAATTCAAGCTCTGCCCGACGGATTGATCCGGTGGCGCTTGCAACTGCACCTGGGTCGCGGACGCGGCGCCTGTGGCACCCGCCCAGTTCGAGATCCAGGTCGTCAAGATCTGGCCGCAAGCGCTGCTGTCGGCAAGCCAGCAGTTATGGCCGCCGCTGACCTTGGTAACGATCAGGGATGTCGAGGGCGTGGCCAGATTCACCACCGTGTTCGCCTGCGCATACGCGAGATTCACATCGTCGCTGCGCGCAAAATTCGGCATCTGCGCCGGCGAAGTTGCGTTGTGACATTGTCCGCAGCGGTTCTGCACGCGAACGTTGTTCCAGAAATTGACCTGAAACGCCGTGACGTCAGCGGTCGCAGCGGGGGGGCCCGTGTAGGCGCTCGCAGTGGCTGTCTGCGATGGAGCCGGATTGGTCGTTGTCGGAGCGCCGGCGCCGCCGCAGGCACTCAGGGCAAACGACGCCGCGAGCGCTGCTAAGCCGGTGATACGTGTAACGTTCATGCTCAGGTCCCCATGCAGTAGGCGGCGCCTTCAGCGAAGACCTGCCGCAATTTATAGCCATTCGATTTGAACGAACCGATCATCGAGTTGACTTGATCAAAGTCAGCCTGGGTGTTCGGCGCCCGCAGGCACACGTCCTTGAACACGCGGGTGACCTGGCAGCCGGCGAACGCCGCACTGTTCTCCAATTCCAGGCCCAGAGATTTAGCACCGTTGCCGCTGCCCGGAAGAGTGGCGCTGAATCCCAATATGGAGTTTGGGCCTGCGCGCCAGTGGTTGTTCCAGGAGTCATCCAGGGTGACAAAGCCCTGCGGGAAGTTGGTGTTGTTGATGAAGTACTTCGGCTGCACCTGACCGGCGGTGTACACGACCGTTCCCGTGGTGTCCGCGGTGGTGGGGTCGGTGTTGTTGAAATTGTAGTAGGCAAAAGCGCCGGCCATTGGATCAATACCGGAATGACAGCCCACGCAATTGTTCAAGAACAACGAGCTCTGGCCGCCGGGGCTGCGGGTCACGTCCTGGCGAATCCGATCAGGCGGCCTTGTTATGTCCATGACCAGCTGCATGTCGTTGCACAGATGATTCAGCATCGTGAAGCGGAACATCGCCCGGTTCGTGCCGTTGATGAAGAAGGCGCTGCCCGCGCCGCGCGTCGTCATGACACCGGCGGTCGCCGCCGCAGGGATGCCGGTCAGGGCTGACTGAGTGCTCGATACCAAGTGCGCCTTGAGGTCGACATTGTTGGCGTCCATGGCGTCGTACATGGCGTTGTTGGCAGGCGAATACGCCGGCACGCCCGACGCGCCGTCGGCGGTGTAAACCAGATCGGCGCTGAGCAAGGTATTGAACGGAACGTCGTCGCGCACCATGCCGACCACGGTGGCGGTGTAATCGTTGAGCGGCACGAACACCGATTGGTCGCGATTGGTCCAGGGTGCCGCCATATTGCGGATGGTGTTGTTGTAGAAAGCCGGATCTTGGGTCGCTACCAGCGCGGCACTCACGGCGTCTGTGGCCGTCATCTGGGTCAGCTGCGCGGCGGTGGGCGGCACGCCGGCGATGCGGTTATATATTCGCGTCGCCTGGTCGGCGTTGGGGTTCGCTGCCAGCGCGTTTGTGCCAAGCAGCACCAGGGCGCCGGCGCAGACCGTTGCGCGTACCGCAATTGCAACAAGATTCGGCGTCGCTGTTCTACGGCGTGCAATCTGCGTCATTGGTTTCTCCATCCCGTTCTTCATAGGCCCATCCACTCGCGCGAGTTGTGAGTCTCGACTTGGCTGCGAATATACGCAGCAGATTGTGCCTCCAGTAATGTCTCATCGGAACGACGTCGGCGTTTTGCGACAGTACCGAACGCCAAGAGCGCACCTATATCCTGGCCTGGATTTCCGCAGGTTTAAGTCAAGCGTGTACAGAGAAGCGGATATGCAGAAGTTCTTCTGTGAGTGCGTTAACAGTATGCGAATGTACATCGAACGAAGATGCGCGTATCAGACCGATTAAGTTCAATGATGGCGTCTGCATACGTGACGGCAAATCGATGAACTGAAACTATGAGACAGGCAGCTACATATGAACACTTTCACACTGCGTGAACACGGTCACGGTTTGCTGAAGCTCGCGGCGTTGGCGCTACCGATGCTGTGGGCTGTCGGATGCAGCAGCGCATCGAGCGGTCATGCACCCGGCGTGGCGGGCGGTCAAACGCTGACTCCCGGAATCACGAATTTTCCGCTGGCCTATATCAGGCGTCCGGTCCTGACCAAGGACATCGACGTGCGCGACCTCATAACCTCCATTACAGGCGGGGATTTGTACATCCGGGATCAGGCCAGCGCCGCCGGCGTCGAGGTCAACGTCAGCGGATCGATCACCAAGGGCATGGGCGATGTGCGCGATCTCGACGTCTCGCCCGACGGCACCACGGTGGTATTTTCGTTGCGCCTGCCGCTCAATCCCAATAAGCCCAACACGGATGTCACGCAGCCGAATTGGCACATCTATAAGTACGACGCCACGACCAAGACCGTGACTCAATTGACCAACGATGGCGTCACCGCCGGCCACGATGTGGGTGCGCGCTACTTGCCGGACGGAAGAATCGTCTTCTCCTCGTCTCGTCAGCTCGCGACGCAATCCATCCTGCTGGACGAGGGGCGTCCGCAGTATCAGGCCCAGACCGACGACCGCTCACAATCGATTTTCCTGCTGCATGTCATGAACGGCGACGGCACCAATCAGCACCAGATCAGCTTCAATACCAATCACGATTTTGCGCCGTCTGTTTTAGGCAACGGCCAGGTCATTTTCTCCCGTTGGGATACCGCCAACGGCGGTACCATCAGCCTGTATCGCACCAATCCGAACGGCTCCGGGTTGGAGCTCTACTATGGGGCGAACAGCCACGCCACGGGCGCCAACATTGCCGGAACGAACAACAACATCATTCAATTCTTGAATGCACGCGAGCTTGCCAACGGCACGTTGATCGCCATCGTGCGGCCATTCCTCGGAACCCAGCTGGGCGGGGATATCGTTCAAATCAATGCCGCAGGGTTTGTCGAGATCCACCAGCCGGCGACCCCGGGGGGAGCCGCCGGCACGGCGCAAACCAGCGCGACGACGCTGGGCGTCACGACGGATGCGGACAAACCATCCCTGGCCGGCAGATTTGCTTCCGTGTTTCCGCTCTATGACGGCACCAACCGGATGCTGGTGAGCTGGTCCCCTTGCCTGGTGCTCGATGCCACCGTGAGCCCCAACACGACCAACCTCTGTACGGCCTCGAATACCTCGGGCGCGAACGTCACGTTGGCGCCGCCGCAGTACACCCTGTGGGTCTACGACCTGGACAAGGGAACCTTGAGTCCGGTCCTGGCCGCCGATGTGGGCACGATGGTGGTCGAACCCGTCATTCTGCAGCCGAGAAAGCCGGCGCCGGTAACCCTGGTCGATGCGGCACCGGCACCGGGTCAAGCCGCCACCATGGCCACCGCCGGCGTCGGACTCTTGGATATCAGCAGCGTGTACGACGTCGATGGCGTGGATACCGCAAAGCCCAACATCGCCGGCGTTGCCGATCCCGGCCTGGCACCTTTTTATGCTCGGCCCTACCGCTTCATCCGTGTGGTCAAGTCGGTGGAGATCCCCGGCAGGACCGTTCGCAAGATCAACGCCTCGGCATTTGGACCCGCGGGCATGGGCATGCGGGAAATTCTGGGTTATGCGCCCATCCAGCCCGACGGATCGGTGCAGATCCAAGTACCCGCAAACGTCCCCTTTACCATCGACATCGTCGATGTCAACGCCAAGCGCATCACGGCGCAGCACACCAGCTGGTTGCAACTGGTGCCGGGAGAAACAAAAAGCTGCAACGGCTGCCACACCGCGGCGACCAACACCTCGCATGGCCGCGCGGGCTTGACGACCGCCGTGAATCCGGGCGCACCGGCCACCGGCTCACCATTCCCGAATACCAACCCCGCCATCGCCTTAACCAACGCCGGCGCAACCATGGCGCAAACGCTTAGCCTCAGCACCTGTACGGCAGACGGCAAGACCCCAAACGGCGCCACCACGCCCTGCTCACAAATCTTGAGCACGGACGTGGTTTACGATGGCATCTGGACGGCCGGCACGACGCCGCCGCAAGCAGACACGGCCTTCGCATACACCTATGCGAATGCCACGCCGACCGCGCCCACCAATTCGCGTTGCGCGACATGGACTGCGCAATGCCGCAGTACCATCCACTATTCAGTGACGCTTGCCGGCGTCGCGACGCCCAATCTTTTCCTGCAATCCATATGGGAAAAGGCCAGCCGCACGAACGTGGTCAACACGGTCACGACCTCGACCACCTGCACGGTCTGTCACAACCCGGTGGCCATGGCGATGGTGCAAGTTCCCCAGGGGCAGCTTGACTTGACCGCCTCGGCATCCAATCTCGACCCGACCGTCATCACCTCGTATGAGCAACTGCTGTTTGCACATAACGCACAGACGCTTAATATGGGCGTGCTGCAAGACTTGCTGGTGCCGGCGCCCGGACCTCCGGACCCGGTGACCGGCTTGCCGACGACGATCATGGTGCCGGTCTCATTGGCGCCGCCGATGGTTGCCGGCAGCGCCGCAGGTTCGACCGCTTTCTTTGGGAAGTTCGACGGCAGTATTGGTGGCAGTATTGATCACACAGGTTACTTGTCTCCCTCGGAGCTGCGATTGATAGCCGAATGGTTGGATATTGGTGCCCAGTACTACAACGATCCGTTTGTTGCGCCCGTAGCGAACTGACCCTGATGCGTCGTCTGCTCGCGCTGGTGCTGTTGGTGCAGGCGTTAAATGTAGGTCTAGCGAATGCGGCGGCGAAGACCCTGGTGCTGGTCGTCACCGACCCGTACCTGGAAATGCACTCCGGGCCCGGGCGCGGCTTCCCGGTTGTCTATGTCATCGGCCGCGACGAGCTGGTGACGGTGCTCTACAGCCGCACCGACTGGTACAAGGTGCGCTCGCTGCACGGCAATGAAGGATGGGTGCGGCGCGCTGACCTTGCCCGAACGCTGTCGGAGTCGGGCGAGCCGGCGCCGATACCACCGTATCCTGATTTCACCTCGCATCGCTGGGAACTGGGCGCCGGGTACGGCGTCTACAACCGCGAGAATCTCGTCACGGCCTATGCCGACTTCGGCTTGACGACCAGCCTCGACGTGGAATTCGCCGTGCAACAAGCCTTCGGCACGATTGACAACCGATATATAGCCTCCATCGGCGTGCGACACACCTTCATTCCGGAGTGGAAGTGGTTCTCACCGACGGCCGGCATCGGCACCGCCTATCAATATTTGCAGGACAAAGTACCGCCCGCGCCGCTGCAAAAGAGCAACCAGATGGCCTACGTTTCGTTGGGCGCGCGCGGGTTCATTACCAGGCGATTCCTGTGGCGCGTCGATTGGCGCCACTACGTCGTCTTCAACAACCTGAATGTGTACGAGGACTTAGAAGAATGGAAATTCGGCTTAGCTGTATTCTTCTAGCCGCCACGCTGCTCTGCGGCTGTAGCTGGTTCCACCGCGGCAACAAGGCTCCGCCGGAAATCGTTGCCGAGGAGCCGCAGGGGGAGCCGTCGATCGTCGAACCTCAGGTCACCCGGCGCGCCGTAAAAACCCCCCACATCAAGGCCAAGGATTTCGAATTGGGCGCCTACTACGGCGCACTCAGCATCCAGGATTTCGGCACCAATCCGCTCTATGGCGTGCGCGCCGCCTATCACGTCTCGGAGGACATTTTCCTGGAAGGATTTCTGGCCAGATCCAAGGCGGGAACCACCAGCCTCGAGGACGTATTTCCGAATATTACGGTTCTCAGCGACTCTGGGAGACGCTTCACGTATTACGACCTGGACGTAGGCTACAACGTACTTCCCGGCGAGATCTTTCTCGGACGAGGTCGCGCCTTCAATTCGGCCCTATACGTGACGGTCGGCATGGGTGATGTGAAATTTGCCGATAAGGACCAGTTCGCGTTGAACTTTGGCGTGGGTGAGCGGCTTCTGATTACCGACTGGCTGGCGCTGCATGTGGACGTACGCGACCACATCTTTGAAACCAGCCTGACGGGGCGCACCAAGAATGTTGACAACATTGAAGCCACCATCGGATTGACCATTTTTTATTGAATTAGGAGTAACGATTCATGTTTAGCACTTCAACCCTATTGAAACGCTGTGCGATGGCGGCGATTGTCGTCGCCTCGACGGCGTTCGCGGCGAGCGGCGATGCCTCGGGGCCGGCGCCGGCTTTCACGCTGACGAGCTTGAGCGGACAGCCCAGCGGCTTGAGCGCGTACAGTGGCCAGGTTGTGATGGTCAATTTCTGGGCGACCTGGTGCGGGCCGTGCCAGCAGGAAATGCCGCTGCTGGACCAGATGTACAAAAAGTACAAACCGGCTGGATTCACGCTCATCGGCGTCAATGTCGACAAGGAAGCCCCTGCGGTCAAGGAACTGCTGACGCGCAAGCCGGTCAGCTTCCCGGTGTTGCTCGATCCGGCCAACCAGGTCAGCAAGGCCTATCACGTCGATGAAATGCCGAGCTCGGTCATCATCGACCGCAAAGGGCAGATTCGCTACATTCATCGCGGCTACAAGGCAGGCGACGAAAACGATTATCAAGATCGCATTCGTCAGCTCATTCGGGAGTAACTCGTGCGGCTCCGACCAATTTTGCTCATCGCCACCCTGTCGGGCGCCCTGCTGCTGAGCAGCGCCTGCAGCATTCAGCCCTGGGTGAAGCCCTACGAGCGTGATCGATTGGCGGATCCCATCATGGCATGGGACCGCGACGCCATTTCCAACGCTTATTTGGACCACGTTCGTGAATCCAGGGAAGGATCGCGCGGCGCGACCGGCGGCGCGGGCGGCGGCTGCGGCTGCAACTGAAAGATACGCATGGCGCATAGGCACATCTTCGCTCGCGCAGCAGTGATCGCTGCGTTGCTGCTGATTCGCAGCACGAGCGCCGATGTGCTCCCCGACAATCGGGCGGATGTTTTTTACAGCAAGTACAGCGGCGGCGGCATGGACATCACCGGATATTCCGCAACGGCGCGTGCGAAAATCACGGAGAATTTCGCCGTTGAAGCCAATTATTTCATCGACAAGGTCAGCGGCGCCTCGGTCGATGTATTGAGTTCGGCGAGCCCCATCAAAGATGAACGCCGGCAAAAGAGCGGCACACTGGAATACCTGCACGACAAAACCACGTACACCGCCTCGTATATGTCGAGCGTGGAACGCGACTACATATCGGAGACCGCGAGCTTCTCGCTGAGTCAGAGCATGTTCGGCGATTTGACCACGGTGACCTTGGGATTCGCCAGGACAAACAACACGGTCGGGGACAACGGCGGCACGTCCAATAAACCTGATGTCAGGTGGGTAGGACACGCGCTGACCCGCGCCTATAGCGGCGGCGTGTCGCAGATCATCACCAAGAATTTCATCGCCGGCGTGAATCTACAGGTGATCACCGATGCAGGATATCTTGCGAATCCGTATCGGGAGATCCGTTTTCTCGACGGCAGCACGAGAGGCTACGGCTTGGCGAGCCAGGTGTATCCCGATACGCATACCAGCACGGCGGTGCAGGTCCAGGCGAAGTATTACCTGCCCTACCGCGCCGCTGTGACCGGCTTGTATCGCTACTACAACGATACCTGGGGTGTGATCGGCAACACCTATGAGCTCGACTACACCCATCCTATCCGCAACCAATGGATTTTCGAAGGACGGGTGCGCTACTACAAGCAAAGCGCAGCCTCTTTTTACAGCGATCTATTCCCTTTCCAGTTCGCGCAGAATTTCACGGCTCGCGACCAAAATCTCGCCGCATTGGACAACACCACGATCGGCGCCAAGATCACCTACGCCTTCCTGCCCGACGGCTGGAAGATTTTCAAGCGCGGTACCGTGACAGGCGACGTGAGCCGAATTCGCTTCAACTACCACGACTTCCGCGACAACAAGGATTTTGGTGTTGCGCAGGGGTTCGCGCCGGGTACCGAGCCTCTGTATCAATTCAACGCTACGGTCTATCAGCTCTATTTGTCGATGTATTTCTGACCGGAGCGCACTTGCGCGCGCCACCAGAAAAGCAGCATCGGAGCGAGTGCGCAAGAAATGGCGATCGTATCCGTCACCCAGTCCCAGAAATCCCGGTCTCGGTGCACCATCGGCAGTCCCTGCACGATCTCTATCAGAGCCCCGAAGCCGGATAGCATAGCGGCCACGGCAAATAGGTTTTGCTTCGGAAACGCGGCGACCGCAAGGCCTGTGAGGCCATAGAAGGCAATGAAGTGCGTCGCCTTATCCCAGGGCGTCAGTTGCAACACATGCGATGGGGGCATCACGGCGCTGTAAAACGTGAAGATCAGGGCGGCGAAGAACGCAAGTCGCGCAACTCCCATCAATAGCGATATGCTTGGCACTGAAGGTCCCAAGAAAAAGATCAGAATAGCAGGAAGAGTGCACATGAGCAGATCCATACTTGCAGGCGCCGCTGTCACACGCCGGACGCTGGTAAAAACCTTAGGCGTTGCGGCCGCGGTGGCCGTGCTACTGCCGCCCCGGCAGTCGCAAGCGGCCGAGCCGCCGCATCTTGACGTCAAAGATCCCGCCGCTCTGAAGCTGGGCTACGTGGAGAATGCAGGTCAGATCGATCTCAAGAAATACCCGGCGTATGTCAAGGGTTCGAATTGCGAGAACTGCCTGCTACTGCAAGGCGCCACCGGCGCCCACTATCGGCCCTGCAGCTTGTTTCCGGGCAAACTCGTTTCGGTCAGCGGCTGGTGCAGCGGCTGGAGCGCCGAGATATAGGCATCTCTAACCCGCACGCCAACGGCGGGGAAATCGACGAAGAATCCGTCCATGCCGCGATTCAAGTATCGCCGAATCTCACCTTCAAGGTTGCCGTGAGCGGCGGGCACCGTGCCTGTTTTGAGATCGTCCGGCAGGAACTCATTTTCGGCCCGGAACGTCCAGACGTGTACGCGCAGATTGACCGCATGCGCCGCCTGTATTGCTTCCGGAGTGGCCAGCGCTTTGTCGATACCGATCACATCGGCATGTTTTGCAATCTCGCCCAAGTCACCGAGTTCATGTTCCAACAACTGCACGAGCGGCAACTTCGTCATGTCGCGCAGCTGTCGCAAATTGCGCGGATCGAAGGACTGGAGGAACACCGGGGAGCCGCTATTCGCATAGCCGTAGCGCTTCAGGGTATCCAATAGCGCTAATTCCAGCGGCAGGCCGATTCGCGTGAAATGAGCCGGATGCTTGGTTTCCGGATAGACGCCGACGCGCCGATTGTCGCCGGCTCGGCCGTTAGAGCTCGTGACCAACTGCATGATTTCATCAAAGGTGGGCACGCTGAATTGGCCGTCGTACGCCAGGTTTTGCGGCCGCAATCCGCCCAAGCGCTCGCGTGCGCGCAGGCGTTTGATCTCCGACAGGGAAAAGTCTTCGGTAAACCACCCTGTCATGGATTCGCCATCGATGATCTGGGTGCGGCGGCGCGAGGCAAACTCCGCATGCTGCGCCACGTCGGTGGTGCCGCCGATTTCATTTTCGTGCCGGGCGATGAGCACGCCGTCGCGAGTCATCACCAAATCAGGCTCGATGTAGTCCGCGCCCTCTTCGATGCCTAAGCGATAGGACTCGATCGTGTGCTCGGGACGCTCGCCGCTTGCGCCGCGGTGCGCAATGACGACTATTCTAGACAAGGGAGGGATTGCCCATCGATGCGGGCAAGTCTAGCGCACACTCGAGAGACAAGGCTCCGTTGCAGCGGAGCCTTTCCCTTGAGTCGATTTTTCTGCCTATCGCGGTGGCGCTAGCAGCTCATACGGCTCGTGTGCTGACATCGGACTGGCGGAGCCGGGAATCCACGGCGACCGCTGCTGTACACGTTCCAAGCCCCAATCCGCGCGAAGCGAAGTGGGCTGGGCCGCAAACGCGGCACAGAATGCGAAGGCAGCGGCTGCGGCAACCGTAAATCTTCGACGATTCATACCTTTCTACCCTGCCTTAGGCGGCATGCGGGGGGTTGAGCGGCGGCATATCGAGTACCGAGGCATGCGGGGGGTTGAGCGGCGGCATATCGAAAGCGCCAAAAGCGGAACTGGCGACTGCACAGCCGGCGACCAAAGCGACTAGACTTACCTTCATAATGAATGCTCCGATTTGAAAAATTGACCAAAACGACAGGATCAGACGCCACACGGGTGGTGTGTTTACTTAAGCGACAAGCCGTCGTGATTCCCCTCACGTTGCCTGACGATGTATGATTAGGGGAAAACCTTACACGACAGCGGGATCCGAAACCTTCTGCGGTTGTGAGTAAATGACAATGCAGGTGCCGGCTAACTTCACCCAGCTACTGACCGAATGGCGCTCCGGTCAACCTCAAGCGCTGGACCGCCTGACTCCCCTGGTCTACGACGAATTGCGCCGACTGGCGCGCGGTTATATGCGCGCGGAGCGTGGCAGCCATACTCTGCAAGCCACCGCGGTGGTGCATGAGGCGTTTCTTCGCTTGATCCAGGCAAATGTTGACCTTCAAGACCGCGGACACTTTTTTGCGTTGGCGTCGCGGCTCATGCGCCGGGTGCTGGTGGATCATGCGAAATCGCGCGCGCGGGTCAAGCGCAACGCCGGCATTCGCGATCTAGCGACCGAGGAATCGGCACTGGCACTGCCGGAGCTCGCGGTCGATGTCGTCGCGCTGGATGATGCGCTGGAGAGCCTGCTGCAGCTCGAACCAAGGCTCGCACAGGTGATCGAGCTCCATTATTTTGGGGGGATGACGTATGACGAAATTGCGGCTGCGGTGGGTGCATCGGCAGCCACTGTGCACCGCGACATACGCCTCGCCCGGGCTTGGCTTCTCAGCGAGATCGGCGGCATTGCACCATGATTCCGCGCGTGCGTTGGCAGCAAATTCAGTCCCTGTTCGAGCAATTGGTGGACATGGAAGGCGCCGAGCGCACTCTGCATTTGGACGAGAGCTGCGGCGATGACTCTGACCTGCGCATGTCGGTTCAGTCCCTGCTGACTTTGGATGCGGCCGGCGAAGACCCGTTGCTGAACGCGGTCGGCGCTGCTGCCGAATCGCTGCTCGATGATCATCGCGATCGCTTGATCGGCACTCGCGTCGGTCCCTATCGAATCGTGTCGATCTTGGGTCACGGCGGCATGAGCACGGTGTACCGCGGTGAGCGCGATGATTCGCAATATCATCAGACCGTTGCCATCAAGGTCCTTCAGCATGCGTCGGTGCATCCGCGCTTACGCAGCAGATTGCACAGTGAACGCCACATCCTCGCGACGCTTGATAATCCCTCCATCGCACGATTGATAGACAGCGGTGACCTCGAGGATGGCACGCCCTACCTCGTGATGGAATTTGTCGATGGCGAGCCCATCGATGTTTACTGTGATACCCGAACTCTCTTCATTCGCGAACGCATCGAGCTGTTCATCGCAGTATGCGGCGCCGTGCACTATGCGCACCGCAATCTGGTGGTGCATCGGGACATCAAGGCATCGAATATCTTCGTCACCGAGGAAGGTGCGCCCAAGCTGCTGGATTTTGGTATTGCGAAACTGCTCGCGCCGGAAAGTCTGTCGCACACTCTGCCGGTGACCCGCCTGCAGGAGCGGATTCTGACGCCCGAAAACGCAGCGCCGGAACAAGTGTTGGGCCGCCCGATCACCACGGCGACGGACACCTATTCCCTGGGCGTACTCCTTTATCTCCTGTTGACGGGCCGCTCACCGTATCGCTTGCTGAGCTATAGCCAATTGCAACTCGAGCGGGCGATCTGCATGGACGACCCAGCGCGTCCGAGTCAGATGGTGGTTTCCAAGATAAAAGGCGAAAGCGACGCTGATCGAAGCCGCATCTCGGATCGGCGCGGACTATCGCCGCAGCGTCTGCGTACCCGCTTGAGCGGGGATTTGGATGCCATTGTCGCCATGGCCATGCGCAAGGAGCCGGACCGGCGCTACACCTCGGTCGAAGCGCTCGCCGAGGATTTACGAAGGCACCTGTCGGGCCAGCCGGTACGTGCGCGCCAAGGCGACTGGCGTTACAACTCCGCCAAGTTTCTGCGCCGCAACCTATTGCCGGTCATCGCAACGGCTTCCCTTTTCATAGGCCTCGTGATCATCGCGGGCGTAACGCTCTGGCAGAACCATCGCATTGGAATTGCGCGCGATGCCACCGCCCAGGAGCGCGACCGGGCGCAGCAGGTGTCGGCATTCATGGTCGACGTGTTTTCCCGCGCAGATCCGTTCAACGCGCAGGGCCGGCAAGACACCGCCAAAGACTTGCTCGCTCAAGGTGCCGAAAAAATAAAGGCCAACTTGAGTCTACAGCCCGAGGTCCGCGCGCAGCTTCTCGAGAGCATCGGCCTTGCCGACCGGCGCCAAGGATTGAGCGAAACGGCCATTCCCTTGTTCGAGCAGGCGGTGAACATCCGCAAGGAGGCGCACCCCGTCGACCGCCGCACGCTGGCCGCCGCACTGGCCAATTTAGCCCAGGCGCAAACCGATGCCGGCCGTTTTGTCGGTGCCGAAGCGAATATTCAGCAAGCCCTCTCACTCGCGCAAGGGGGCAATGCCCCGCCGTCCGCGGAAACCGCCGACATCCTGTTTCAATACGGGCACTTCATGCTCGCCGCAAAAAGCGATCCGGAGCGCGCCACCAAGCTATTGACTGAAGCCTTGGCCATATATCGCAGCGTTCCCGGCGATCAGCACTTGGCAATTGCCTCGACGCTCGGCTCGCTCGCCTATCCCGCGATCTGGTCGGGGGACTTTGTGATCGCAGAGCAGTATCAGCGCGAAGGCCTGAATCTGCTGCGCTCCACCGTCAGCCACAACTATCCGGACTATGCGGCGTCTCTGGAAGGCCTCGGCTACATACTGACGGAGCGCGGAAAATACGTCGAAGCCGAACAGATACTCAATGAAGCCTTGCAGATCGAGCGTGGCGATTTCGGCGAGGACAATCAGCGGGTGGCGTCGATCGAAGCTTATTTGGGCACGATTTACCAACGCGAAGGCAACCCCGTGCGCGCCATGGCCGTGACCGAGGACGCGTTGAGAATCGTCACCACTCGTCTCGGGCCCACCCACTACATGGTTGGCTACTTTTTGGACGCGCTCGCGAATCTGTATCTCATGGCGGACAATTGGACCGCCGCCGAGAATTACGCGCATCAAGCGCTCACGATCTACGCGCAGTCGTTGCCGGCGCGCCATTTATATGTAGCCGCGACGCGACACCTCATCGGCGAAGCGCTCTTGCGCCGCGGACAATTCGCGGCGGCGGAGGTTGAGCTTCGTGCGGCATTGGACATCGATATGAGTTTGGCGGGCGCCGGCAATTGGCGGGCTGCCCGCACCGAAGCGAGCCTGGGCTGGCTGTTGATCTCTGAGAATAAGGCGAGCGAAGGTGAACCGATGCTCGTGGCAGCGCAAAAGCAGCTCTTCACGACCTTGGGAGCGCAACATCCCGAAGTCGTGCTGGCGACCTCGCGGCTGGCCGAATACTATCGCGCGCATCACCGCGACGCCGAAGCGGTGAAGATTCTTTCATCGAACTGAAGGACGCCTCACCGTTGCGGTAGACTACGCGCAATTTGGGAGGGCTCCTCGATGCCAAACGGAAAAAAGCCGATTGCCGCGCTTCTGGCGGCGATATTCGCCGCTGCAATTGTAAATATTGCGCAAGCGGGTGCGCGCGAAGAGGGCCGCCTGCTCACGGCCACCGAAGTGCTGGAAGAGGTCAGGGCCATGCCTGACGTGCGGCTGCCCGATACGCTCCTGGCGCATGCCTACGGAATCGCCGTGATACCCGACGTCACCAAGGTCGCCTTCATCTTCGGCGGGCGGCACGGCAACGGTGTGCTGTCGGTACGGGATAAATTAACGGGTCCTTGGAGCAATCCGGTTTTCATTGCCTTGACCGGCGGTAGCTGGGGATTCCAAGCCGGCGCACAGTCCTCCGATATCATCTTGGTTTTCACGACGAAGACCGGCATCGAAGGCATCGCCGGAGGCAAGCTCACGTTGGGCGCTGACGCATCGGTTGCGACCGGGCCGGTCGGGCGGCAAGGCTCCGCCGCCACCGATATGAGTTTCAACGCAGAGATTTATTCCTACGCGCGTACGCGTGGGTTATTCGGCGGCGTTGCCTTGGACGGCAGCGTGATTTCCATTGACCGCTCAGCGAATGCGTCTCTGTATCATAAGAGCGGCATCACGGCGACGGAGATCTTCTCGGGGCAAGCCCCGGCGCCTCCGGCCACCGCGCAGCGTTTTCTCGAGCGATTGGCACAGGCGACGGGAACGGCGGTGCGACCCTCGCCCGTTCCGCAGGCCGATGTGCCCGCGACTGCCGGACAACCAACGGTAGCGCCCACCGCCGAACCCGCACGTACATATCCGTTGGAAGAACAGAAGAAGTGAGTCTGGGCGGTCGCGTCAGCCGCGCGAACTCGCGGTTGACGAAGGATGCAATGCGTTGATATTTCACTGCAGCGGAAAGAGCGGATTCTCCGCCGAGGTTTCCGGCCATCTTCAGCGCGTCGAGGCACGCAAGCTCGAACGCGAGGTTTCGGTTCGCTTCACAGACGTTCCCTGCATTGTGCGGACGCCCGAGGGCGCGGTCCACGCGCATGCGGGAGACGCGATCTTGACGGGTAACGGCGGCCATCATTGGCGGGTGTCGCATACAAAATTTGCGAACAAATACCGGCCTGTCCCACCAACCGTCGCGGGCGAGTCCGGGCGCTACATGAGCCTGCCGTACCATATTCTGGCGCTGCGGATGCAGGAGCCTTTCGAGGTGCAGCTCGCTGACGGGGTCTCTGGCTTGAGCGGCCATCCCGGCGATTGGCTGGTGGACTATGGAGACGGCAGTCTCGGCATCGTCAGCCAAGATATCTTCGCAACCACTTACGAAATCCTGAGCTAGCGCGCATGGCGTTCCATCAGCTGGTTCAACGTGTGCTGCTGATCGGGGCTCGACTCAAGATTCCGCCGCCGCCGCCCGCCGTGAGGCCGCCCGAGCGATTGTTGCCCCTCATCGAGGCTCTCGCTCCCGCCCACCTGAGGTTCGATGCGCGTGCCCTGCACTATGGACACCGCTATCGCAGCGGTTTCTGGGCCATTTATCTCTTGAGTGCGATTGCCGTGCTCTTCGCGGTGCTGCCTCTCGCGCTCGGTTGGGACGATCGCCGTCACTTACAGCATCCCGTGGTCGGCCTGTGGGCCGTTGCCGAGGTCCTGATCATCGGCACGGTTAGCACGATCTATTGGTTGGGCCATCGGCGAGATTGGCAGGGGCAGTGGCTGCATGCGCGAACCACCGCCGAATTGATTTGGTATCTGCCGCTCGTCGCGCCGCTGCTCGACTTCATGCGGCCGGAGACATCCGCGAACTGGTACATGCGGGTATTCGATCCGGGCAACCACCTGCGAAATGGCGATGATCTCGAGGCCATATGCACGAAAAACGAGCGCTTGGCGCAAACCCTGCTCGAGGGAGCCTGGTCGGACCCGGCGTTCACCTCGAACTACGCGCTGTGGACGGTGGGCGTGCTCGAGGCGCAGACGCACTATCATCATCGCGTTGCCTTGAGGCAGCATGCTCTGTTGCATCGGGTCCATGCGGTGAACATCGGACTGTTTGGGCTTACGGCCGTCGGAGCACTGCTGCATCTGGTGCTGCATACCATTTGGCTGTCGGTGATCACCACTTTTTTTCCGGCGCTCGGCGCTTCGCTGCATGGCGCTCTGGCACAATCCGAGTCCTACCGGCTCGGTACCACATCCGAGCGCCTCGAGGTGGAATTACAAAGGGCCATCGGTGGCATTCACGCGATACTGGAGCGGCAAGATGCGTCGCCAAACGCAGGCCCGGTCAAGGACTCGATCCGGGCGGCCATCGAATTGATCCTCGAGGAGCATCAAGATTGGCACATGCTGGTGCGGCCGCATCATCTTCCATTGGCCTGAGAGAGTAAGATCGCGTTTGTCCGTAAATTCATGAGGAGACCACCGTGAAATCAACACGGCTCCAAGCTCACGGACGATCAGTACAAGAGCTTCAAAGAGGGAAATCTGTACGTCAATGTACACAGCGCAGAACACAAGGGCGGCGAAATTCGCAGGCAGCTCGAGCCGTAACCGCGGCGCGGATTGCCAGCACCCATTGCTGATCGACCGGGCCAGCGAGCCATATCGCGGCGCCGGGCTGTTTGCCTACAATTTTGCACGCGGCAAATTAAGCGCAGACCCGGTGTTCCGCGCCATGCTGGAACGAGGATTATTGCTGGGGCGCGGACACATTCTGGACTTGGGCTGCGGTCAAGGACTGCTGGCGTCCTGGCTGCGCGCCGCCCTGTTCTGCTACGAAAGCGGCAGCTGGCCCCAAGGCTGGCCGCCGGCACCGACGCCGCGCTCGACTCGCGGAATCGAATTGATGGTCCGCGACGTTGAGCGTGCGCGCGCGGCGCTTGGGCCATTGTGCGACATATCACAGGGCGATATTCGCAGTGCCGATTTTGGCACCACGGATGCCGTGGTCATCCTCGATGTACTGCACTACATGAAGAAGGAAGAACAGCTTCAGGTGCTCAAGCGAGTGCGCACCGCGCTGCCGGCGCACGGCCTGCTGCTGATGCGCATCGGCGATGCCGATGGCGGACTGCGATTTCGCTACGGTCAGTGGGTCGACAGACTGGTGATGCTTTTCCGCGGGCACTCGTCCGTGAACACGCACTGTCGCAGCGCCGCGCAGTGGCGTGAGCTCCTGCGGGAATGTGGATTCGAGGTCCAGGCCATCCCCATGAGCGAGGGCACGCGATTCGCCAACGTGCTGTTGATCGGCCATGCGAATTAGACGTTAGACTACGCGTCCCTCAAGCCGCAGCAGAGACCACGATGAGCTTTCAGACAAAGTCTTGCGCAACCGTGATGGCGGCGTGTCTTTTCGCGCCGCTTCAGTCGATGGCCGCGTCCGCCACGCAACCCAAACCCATCACTCACGAATCGCTGTGGATGATGAAACGCGTGGGCGCGCCCAGCATAAGTCCGGACGGCAAGTGGGTGGTGTATTCCGTGCTCGAGCCGTCCTACGAAGCCGACAAAAGCGTCAGCGATCTGTGGCTGGTGTCCGCCGACGGACTCAAGGCTCCGCGCCGCATCACCAACACCAAAGCCGTTGAGGGCGACGTGGTGTGGTCACCCGACAGCAGCAGCATTGCTTTCACCACCAGGCGCGAAACTGACGATGCCGACCAAATCTACCTTCTCAATCTCGCCGAGGGCGGGGAGGCGCGCCGGCTCACCAATATCTCGACCGGAGCATCAAGTCCGAAATGGCGGCCGGACGGCAAGGCAATTCTGTTCGAGTCAGTCGTTTATCCCAATACCACCGACGATGAAGCCAACAAAAAGATTGCCGCCGACCGCAAGGCGCACAAATACAACGTGCGCACCTATGAACATTTTCCGATCCGCTTTTGGAATCAATGGTTGGATGATCGCCAACCCACCCTCATGGTGCAATCGATCGAGCCGGGATCGGCTCCAAAGGACATCCTCTCCGCCGCCACGCTGGCGCGTACCGCTGGATTTTCCGGCCGGGAAACCGAAAGCAGCGTCACCCTCGCCCCACTGTGGAGTCCCGACGGACATGAAGTGGTGTTTACCGCGACGACGGAGAGATGGCATGCCGCCTTCGGCCACGTGGGTTATCACCTCTACCGGCTGAGCGCCGAAGGCGGTGAACCGGCCGTCATCAGCCCCGCTTCGGGTGAATATCAGGAGGCCGAGTTCAGTCCCGACGGCAAGTCGCTGTTCTTCAAGTACGAGGTGCAGGACTCGGAGATTTATCATCTGGCGCGGCTCTACAAAGTGGCGTGGCCTGCCGCAGGAGCGCCGTCGCTCGTGGCGCGCGATTTCGACCGGGACGCGGCGCGTTATGCGTTGAGCGCTGACGGTAAGTTCGTCTACTTGCTGGTGCCGGAGGCCGGCAAAGAGAACCTGTATCGGGTTGCGGCACAAGGCGGCAAGCCGGAGCTGCTGATCGAGCCGGCCACGGGCGGCTACACGTCGCTGGAGATTCCCGAAAAGGCCGTAAAGCCGATGCTGATTGCCGGCTATGGCAGCTCAGTCAGTCCGACCGAGATCGTGCGCATCGATGCTGTGCGGCACTCGCATGTCAATCTCACCCATGTGAATACTGAGGCCGCGGCGGCAATCGATTGGCAGCCGCCGCAGCATTTCTATTTCACCAGCGCCAAGGGCCGCAACATTCACAATATGATCGTGCTGCCGCCTGCTTTCGATGCAGCCAAAAAATATCCGACGCTGGTCCTGATTCACGGCGGAGCGGCGAGCAATAATCCCGATCAGATCGGGCTGCGCTGGAATTATCATCTGCTGGCCGCCCCCGGCTACGTGATTCTGATGACGGACTACACCGGGTCGACCAGCTTCGGCGAGAAATTTGCGCAGGCCATCAAGCTCGACCCGCTGAAGACGCCCGGCGACGAGATCAATCAGGCGGTTGATGAAGCCATCAAGCGCTACTCATTCATCGATGGATCGCGGCTCTGCGCCGCAGGCGCCAGCTATGGCGGACATCTGGCCAATTGGATCGAGGCCACCACCACGCGCTACAAATGCATCGTGAGCCACGCCGGCGAAGTCGATCTCCTCAGCCAGTGGGGAACCAGCGACGGCATCTACGGCCGCGAAGTGACCAATGGCGGGCCGCCGTGGGAAGGAAATCCCGTGTGGCGCGAGCAAAGCCCGATCGCCTATGCGGCCCAGTGGAAGACACCGATGCTGCTCAGTATCGGCGAGCGCGACTTTCGCGTGCCCATCAATAACACGCTCGAGAATTGGAGCACGCTGCAGCGGATGCAAGTGCCCAGCCGCCTGCTGGTGTGGCCGGACGCCTGGCACTGGATTACAAAGCCGGAAGACAGCCGCCACTTCTATGAAGAAGTTCACAAGTGGCTCGCCACGTATCTGAAGGATGGCGGACCCGCTCACTGACACCGGCGGTGTCGCGCAGCGCTTCAGGCTGCGCGACACGCCTTGTCAATTTCCCAGCGCGTCAACCGCGGGGGTTGCTGGTTCGGCGAATGAACCCCGCGACATTGTCGTGCAACAACTTG